>JGI12316J15310_10000023_pt36 | contig 36785 bp, 34 predicted proteins | sample MarCyaLeptolynsp_FD_15310 | JGI IMG/M metagenome (IMG submission 15310)
GGTGTGGCGGCATTGTGGTTTTAAAACGCGGTACGCATCACAGTCTTTACAATGATATTGCGCATTCCCGCATTTATTCGTACCATTGCGCACGATATTAATGCTGCCACACCGACTACAGTTATAGGTAACGGTTTCTTTTATCATGATAAGCAGCATTATATCTCTTTTCATCACTTACCTTTTAACCACTACCAAATATTTCAACTATATATAAAGGTTGCCGATTGTCTGGTGAGCCAATAGCATTTATCACCATTTATTGCATTTATACCTAATACGGGTATAAATGCAATAATGAGTGTCAGATAGGCTTATTGCAGATAATTTGCAATAGCTGTGAAGAGTGGTCGAGGTTGACCGTTTGCATCAAGCAAATTCCAGTAACAGGCTGCCTCACAAGCACCCAATGACTCAACAAACATGGGGCCAACATAGGTTAAATCGTTTCCAATTTGAAACGCACGCACAGTATATTGTGCCTGCTCGGTTGCATCTGTATACGTCACATAACCAAATTCAGGCGCGATATCATTGGTAATACCATCCGGGCTACCCCAACCAAACGCAGTGACCCAAATAAACGACCCTGAATCGTTATTCTCATTCATGATGGCACGATAGGCTTGTAATGTTTCTAAAAAGAAGAATTCGGGATGATCATCCCATCCACCCACTGATGGGCGATTGTTTTCACAACATGCACTGTCTGGCGGGTTCGCCCACCCATAAGGACGTGCGCCAATAGCATCGTAAAACCCGGTAATTTCAGCAGCATACAAATCGCGTAAGAACTGGCGATCGTTCACAACGGTTACGCCATCATTAGATGGTGTTGGCGCTAACCCCGCCGTAATCACCAAAGCGTCACTATCAATGGTTTTTACGGCATTAAAGGCTAATTTCAGCAAATCTGCATAACCCTCAGCACTAATCTGGCCACTATACCAATTAATATTGGGTTCAGACCAAATCTCATAGGCATCAACAACACCAACATATTGTTCTGTTAAGGCTGTTACAAATGTTGCATAATCCTGCGCAACATCTTCAGACCATTCCGGAGCATCAGTGACCGTTAACAGAATATTGATCCCTGCTTGGTCAAGCGCATTGATAGCGGTATCCAACTCTGTAAAATCAATATTCCCTTGAACCGTTTCATATTCTGCCCAAACAACTGTATGCTGGATCCATTCAACACCAAGTGCCGAAACTTGATCGACTCCTACAGTACCATCAAACCGCACCCCACTAGCAAAATTGAACGGCACAGCCGTATTTTCAACGGGTGTCATTTCTGGCAATGGCGTCATAGTAGCACTAGTAACCGTATTACTCGTTGGCGCAGGTGGCGCAAGCGGGGATGTACCATCAGGAATTTGTAGTATTTGCCCGACTTGAATATAACTATAATTTGTAATCCCATTTTGCTGGGCAAGCGATACAACCGTCACACCATAAATCCCCGCAATGGTGTATAAGTTTTCGCCATCCCGAACAAGATGGGTTCGCCCTGTTGTTTCTGGTGCAACAGTCGCTGTCACATTGGATGTAGCAACTGGGGTTGCGCTTGTTGTAGCTTCAGGAGTGGCTTCTGGTGTACTTTCTTGTGTTGCCTCAACAGTAGCTTCTTGTGTAGAATCCGTTGTCGCAGTTGCGGCAGTATTTGGTATGATCAACACACGTCCGACTTGAATACTATTTGGGTCGGTAATGTTGTTGGCTTGCGCCAAGGCTTGTACAGTCACATCATATTGTTGTGCGATACGAAATAAATTTTCATTTTCTGCGACAGTGTGGGTTATCACATCTTCGTCATCATTGTCTTGGGCTAGTGCAATGCTAGCCCCCAACACAGTAAGCAGAATAAATAAAACTGTCATCAATTTTCGCATGGGTGCGTCCTTAAAACTTTGTCAGTTTGATGATAGTGCAAACACTTTTATTTTGCCATTTATTTAGAGAAAAATAGCATGTCATACAATCATAAAAGTCCAACAATCCCGAACTTAAAAATTGTGTCTATCAATAGCGTACTCCCCCACGAGGAACACGACATCCAACGGTCGCAACCACTCATGGAACGCATTTTAGCGGCAAACTCGTGGTTAAACCCACCATTGGTAACACCGATAGTAGAAGATGATAACGCACCACACCCACTAGAACAACGGTATGCTGTGTTGGACGGTGCAAATCGCAGTTACAGTATCGGTGCATTAGGGATTCCACATATTTTAGTACAGGTTGTGGATTATTATAGCGGTGATGTAGTTTTAGAAACATGGAACCATGCGGTTAGTGACATCACACTAAGTAAAGTTCTTGAAGACATCTTTTCTATTAAAGGCATTAATCATCATGAAGTCGATCGTGAAACGGCCTTAGCCGCTTTAGATCTAGGTAGTGCCATTGCCTACTTACATGTCCTCCCGAACACATACTATATTTTGCATTGCAAGCAAAATGACTTACACCATCGGACACGCCGTTTACGGGATATGGTAGACACTTATAAACAACATGGGCGGTTGGATCGAGTTGACCATGATGATAGCGAAATTCTAGATAATTTATATCCTGACGCAAAAATGGTCGTTGTCTTTCCCCAATATCAACCAAATGACATTTTATTGTGCGCCCGTGATGGTATTCACTTACCGCCAGGCATTTCCCGTCATATTATTCAAGGACGCGCAATGCGCTTGCACTATCCGCTAGAGGCTTTGCGAGACACCGAAAAAAGTCTGGATGAAAAAAATACTGACTTAAAGGTTTGGATTCGGGAAAGAATTGTTCAAAAGCGGATGCGGCTTTACGAAGAATCCATGTATATTTTTGATGACTAGATAAATGGAATAGGAATCATGCAAGCAATATCATATATGCACAATCGCACTTTCGCGAAAGATGCACACCTAAACACATTAATCTTTTTACCAAACGATTATGATCCACTGGTCAATAAGACATATCCACTATTGTTATTTTTACATGGTTCAGGAGAACGCGGTGAGGATCTTAGTAGCTTACAAGATTGGGTAGAACAAATTGTTTTGCCTTATGCTCCTCAAAACGATATGATCATTATTGCACCACAATGCCCAAGCTATCATCTATGGGGGCAGCATCTTGATGATTTACATCAATTGATCATCAGTATGCGGTCTTTATATCGCGTTAGATCCACTCAGCAATATGTGACGGGTGTGAGCATGGGTGGTGGTGGGACATGGCAATTTGCCTTACATCATCCACAAGTAGTCACTGCCATTGCCCCCATTTGCACATGGGGAGGATGGCGCATCCGCGATGCTGAACAAGTTTGCCAATTAGGTGAAATGCCAATTTGGTTGTTTCATGGTGAAAAAGATAGTGCTGCCCCCGTAAAAGAATCCAAAGAACTTATGGCTGTATTAGAAACTTGCAATCCGAATGCCAAACTTACAGTGTACCCTGATGCTGACCATGATGTTTGGCATGATGTCTTTGCAAGTAGTATTTTATTTGATTGGTTTTTAGACTATACAACTACAACTTAGAAGAGTAAGTGAGTGACTATGAATGCAACAGAAGCTTTACAGCAAGCACGATTATATACCGATGGAGTTGATTATCTATTAGTTCACTTACCCGCCAATGCCATCACCCGTGCCGCCGGCATTTTAGCCGAAATCGGTGATCCATTTGGGGCTATGATTGTTGACAAGGATGAAGTCACCTTAGTGATACCAGCAGAAATGCAACCCGTATTTGCAACACGATTAACTGATGCAGAATTTTCTACCCCTTATCGCCTGTTAACATTTGATTTGGTGTTACCATCGGATTTGATCGGGTTTATGGCGTTGGTTGCTAAGATTTTAGCAATAGTTGAAATTTCAATAATCCCACTCGGTGCTTATGCTCGTGATCATATTTTGATACCATCACCATTGTTTGACAAAGCATTAGAGGCCTTACGATCCGCCCAAGTCAACAGCAAATAAGGTTAAGTTATGACAATCAGTTTTTTTGAACCCAATGAAATCCCGCAGCCCAAAGATAAGGTCAAAATCGAGTTATTTACAGCGCATATCTACCCTGATCGCTGGCGAGTTAAGGTTGATATTCATGTATCTGCTTTTCAAGTACGCCCAAATCTAGGCGTAGTCTTACTAAAAGATCAAGAAGCCATTGAAGTTATTGCAGATATGGCAATTATTGAAACCATGCACCACAAAATGGAATTCACATTGCATATCCGTCGTGTTGATGACCCCCAAGGCAATTATGTACTAAAAACGCGCCTGTATTATGATGACATTCATGCTCCGAATGATGCGGCTGAAATTAAGCTACATATCCCATCAGAAACGGATATGTCTCCTGATGGATTATTATTTAGCGCAGATTAGCTTGGCTCAATACAGTGAATCGGCTTGTCAGCTTCTATATCTGTATAAAGTTGTTGTGTTTTGTCATCGGGTTCTTCTTGGAAGAATTCGCTTTTTAGTTTCGACAATGTTTGATACACCGTTAAAGCTGCGGCTTTATCATCTGCGCAGTAATGAAACCGCATAAGCCGCCGATGGGTGGATTCATGATAAGCATCGATTTGTAAACAAGCCTGTGCTAACTTGATGGCACGATCAAATTCATTACCAACAGCATAAAGATCCGCAAGTCGGTTATACAAACGCGCCGCTTGTTTATCGACATAATTCCGCACTGGAACAGACCATTGTGTGGTTCGTCGATTCGGTAAGTATTCTCCCTCGTACAAAGCGCGGGCTTGCTCGAGTTGTTGGAGTGCTTGTTCACGACGCCCTAATTCTTGTAAGCGCTTGCCCTCTTCCAACATATTGGAAAGTTCTACAAAGTCGATCATAAGCTTGGCATCAAGATTCAATCTATAATGATTCGCTTGACTATTTAGGATGAAATTTGATTCATCAGGGGTCACTAGATTAGGTTCTAATATACGACTTGCCGCACTAATAACGGCCTGAACGGCGGCTGTGGCACTGGTGTCATTAAATAGCAATTTACCTAGTTCATCAATACGAATTGGTTCACCTTGTTTAGACACCAGAATCATCAATAATTCTTCAACTTCATCTGCCCCAAAATCATCAACATCTTGCCCATCTCGCCATACTTGAAAATTACCCATCGTTTGAATACGTATTTCAGGGGTGTCAGTCAACTTGTAAAGGAGTTCAAGCAATTCATTTTTCTTAAACGTATCTTTATCAATAAATCCTTGAATAGGATACTTGGTGTATAAAGTCGCCACATCTCCACGGCTAGCTTCACCACTAACAATCACAACTTGAGTGCGGGACTGCTTCTGGGACAGAAAGTCTAACAATTGCCACCCTGCCCCTGCCTGAATCGGAATATCTGCTTCACCGAGGCGCAAATCTAGCAACACAACATGATACCGTTCTTCTTTATCACGCAGTAGATTAAGCGCTTCATCTGCTGCTGTAACCGTTTTCCAAACCCATCCTTCTTCTTCAATGGTAGTTGCTAAAATATTTTGCCAATCAGCTCGGTCTTCCACAATAAGGATTCGTGGAACACCTTGACGCTTCACATCATCTGGTAATGTGGGCATTTCTTGAGATTTTTTCTTAACTGTTTCCGAGGAACGCATCAGGCTCAACAGTGTGCGCCCTCCCATTTCATTCTGTTGAATCGCAGCATTTAAAACCATCCCCTTGAACAACTCCCGATCCCAGTTTGGTTTTTCCATAAATGGGATGTTTGGAGGCATATTAGGATATTGTTTTAGTTTTTCTAGCGTAACAGAACCACTCACAACCAAAAGCGCAGTTATAGGGTACCGTTGGTTAATTTCCATCAAAACCCGTAACCCATCCCGATTATATTTATTCGAGTTATCTAAAACGGGATCAATCACTGCAACATCATAAAATTTTTGACTTAGCAGTATCATGGCATCGTCATACGTCGCAGCAACGTCATATTGCCAATCAATCAATTGAAAGGTCTTTTCAAAAATATGTTGCCAATCAGCACGATCTTCCACAATTAAAGCGATGCCACGAATGGTCATGTTATTTATCCTCTTTCCACACGGGTAGCAAAATTCGGAAGCGGCTACCGTCACTTGAACTATAGTTCAATGTAATGGTTCCGCCAATAAACTCAAGATAATTTTTGACCATCCATAACCCCAAACCCATACCATCTGTTTTAGTTGTCGTGAAAGGATCAAACAAATTTGGGCGCAAATGTTCCGCAATCCCCCCTGGTGCCGTATCTTGAATAACGATCTCAATCATATCCTGTGCAGTATGTCTTAAAGTCAAGGTCAGCGTGCCTTTTGCCCCCATAGCATCACCGGCATTCGTCATTAAATTAATAAAAACTTCGGCCAAGCGCTCCATATCAGCCGCAATAGTTGTAGTAGGATCAACTTCATAGTGTTTTTGTATTTGAATTGTAGCAGGGAGATTTGCCGCATGAATGGCTGTCTCTAACACTGTTTCAATTTCGACCGCACGAATTGCCCCTGTATTCGGTTCTGTTGCACCACGAATACGCCGTACAAGTTTTAATGTTTCTTGGGCATTTTGAAAAATCATATTGATTGTTTGGCTTTCAGGGCTGTTAGTATCAAATGCTTTTTGCATATCCATTGCCCAAACGCGAATCGCGCCAACAGAGTTGTTAATACGGTGGGTAAGGTTGAGCACCATTTGTGCCATAGCAGCTTGTTTACGGGTGTCAGACAAGCGCTCATGGGTATATTTGAGTTCATTGTATGTATTGGCGTTTGTAATCGCAATACCAGCCCAAACAGTTAAGGATTGTAAATAGCCTTCATCGGCTTCGGTGAAATCACCATTAATCTTATTGATGGCTTCAATAACCCCCACGACACCCTCTTCTAAGATAATGGGCACAGCTATTAATGATCGAGTCCGAAAGTCACCTTGTGCATCCACATCAGAAAACCATCGACTATCACTATGAACGTCATTCACGATAGCGCTTTTCCCAGTTTCCATTACCCATCCAGCGATACCTTCCCCCGGTCGTAATCGGAAATTGAGATCGCGTTCGGGTGGGGTATGCTTCCACAACACAAGGTCTTGACTTTCAGGGGTGGTTAACAGGATCGACGTTTCTTCAACATCAAGTAAATCCTTAACAGCATTCATGATGCGCCCTACTACCTTATCAAGGTGCAGGCTACTCATCAAACTCAATAAACTATCCCCAACTTTATTGAGCCAATCAATTTCAATACTTTGGCGTTGCATATGCTCAAATGTGATTGCATTTTCTAATGCGATTCCGATCTGACGCCCAATAAGTTGTAAGGCTAACCGCTCTGAAGGTTCCCAATTAGGTTCTTTTTGGCTAACTAATTGCAAAACACCATAACGGTTTTGTAACCCATCCAGATATGCAATCGATATGCCACTAACACTGATTTTCCAAATTTGGCTAGGGGTGCGCTTTTCATGTTGTGGGCTAATCAACGGATCACTTTGGCTTAACAAAAATTGGGTTTGCCCATATGCAATCGGAAAATCTAACCGAATGGGTGGTGGGTCTTGCCAAAAGGTTAAACCGATTGTGTCCGCATGAAAGGTACTCATCACAGTTTGTAACACGGTGGGTAACCCCGCTTGGAACTGTTGCCCACCACCAAGCAATGCTTCAACTTCTAACACCAATTGAAGATAGTGTTCATCAGCCATTTATAACTCGATTTCTAAGCCTTCTCTAGCCAATAAAACCTCAACAGGTTGCATAGTTTCTTGGTTCTGCCGCATGGCACGATGCCGAAGATGACTATCAGCATCATCCACTTTTGCCCATAGGGTTGCATCATCAGAATTTGGATCATGGTGTGTTAAGATCAAACGCTTAACGCCAGAACGCCACGCAAATTCAGCACCAATTTTAGGCGTGCTATGCCCCCAATCAACTTTATTATTGACCGTATCTTCATAGCTATACATTGCATCAAAGATTAATACATCAGCATTTTGGAAAAACGCTTCGTAAGGGGCGGTTGCCTCCGGATCGGCACTATGATATTCACCATCGGTCGCGTATACAATAACTTTACCATCGTGTTCAAAGCGATAGGCATAACAATCACCGGGATGGTTTAGCTTCATCACCGAAACACTCACACCATTAATTTGATGCATGACACTAGGATCAAGGTAGGTGTAAGTTCGCGTGCCTTGAGGATAATCTAACCCCACAGGAAAAAACGGATGCCGCATAAATTCTTGTAAACGCTCTTCCAGATCAGGATACGGTGTTTGAAAGTGAAATTGATTACCAGGGATAAACTGTGGTGTAAAGAAAGGGAATCCTTCTAAATGATCATAATGAGTATGACTTATAAAGATATAAGCTTCACCTGTACCATTCACAAAGTTTTCTTGCATCAAGGCGGTGCCCAAATTGCGAATACCTGACCCCATATCCAAAATAAAAAGTTGATTGTTAATTCGGAGCTCCACACAACTCGTATTTCCACTAGCGATGGTATTTAACGTTGCCGGAAGCCGTTGGATATGGCGCTCAATAGCAATCGGGTCGCTAAGATCAATCCCCTTACTACGTGCGAGAATTTCTCGTAACCGATTGCGCAATTCTGTTGTGGTGATGGGCGTTGGGATCGAACCCCGTGCGCCCCAAAACCGTAATTTCATAACCTAAGCTTTCATCCTTTGATGAGTAATTATCTCATCACCTTACTGTGATTTATATCTTTATGCTACTACCAGTCTAAACGAAAAATAAACCTTGGTGTTTAGGCAAAGCGGATTCTTGAGGAATTCTTGAAAAAAGAGTCGGCAAGGACGACAAGCTGCGGTAAACTAGACAAGAACAAAGACAATGCATGAGGTGACACATGTCTGAAGAAAAAAAGACCTTTATTCGTCAAAAACGAGATGCCAAAGTTGAAGAACACTTAAGCCAATATGCCCCTGTATGGATGGTCAAAGAAGATTTTTTGTTAGAAGAAGATTCTGTTCGGTTTGATATTATGTTTTATCATCCACAATATGGATGGGTAAGCCGCCGCTACCGCTACGATAGCTATAATAATGTGTTGTACCATCATGGGCAGGTCTTGATGGATGAAGATGAAACTTATGAGTTACAAACCCAAGATCCATATTTATCATCGGATGTATTGAATAGCGTAAATTCATACGGTGGGTAACCTACCGTTTTTTAGGTAGTCGGTAAACTTTCGGACGGGTGCCTAACATCGTAAAAACATTTAAAAGCCGTTCTACAATTGCTGACCATTGATAGTGTTTAGCAAGTGTTGCAGCGGCATTTCCCATCTGGGTACGTAACGCCTCATCTTCAGCAACCCTAATCATTCGATTAGCAAGGGCTTCTGCTTCGCGTACAGGGAAGTGAAACCCCGTTTCACCATCACGCACCAAATAAGCTAGCCCACCAACTTCTGATGCAATAACAGGTGTGCCGCATGCCATGGCCTCCAATGCAACCATACCAAAGCTTTCATAGTCACTTGACATGATCAAGGCTTCTGCGGCTCGATAATAATCGGGTAAGGTATCTTGTGATTGTGCGCCAACAAGATAAACACGATCTTGCAACTTTAAATCTGCTTGAATAGATTGCAGGTGCAGCATTTCTTCATTCGCATTTTCCGGTGAGGGGTCACCCCCGATAATAGTTGCACAAACTTGTAAATGTGGATGTGAATGACGAATGAGATTGATCGCTTGTAAAATTGTATCCACCGATTTAAGCCGCTCAATACGCCCGACAAATAAAAAGTGCTTGCAGCCGCTGTGTGCCCAATTAACGGCTTTACGTGCGGAGTAACGATCTGATGGAAAAAAGCGATTTGTATCAACCCCTGGGGGAACAATATCAATTTTCCGTCGATCAGCACGATAGAGTAATAACAATTGCGACCGTTCAGCTTCAGTTGCTGCAATGATTCGATCCGCAGCATGGATAACTTGTTGTTCTCCTTGCTCACGAATGGAACCACGCCCTAATGTAGGACGTTGATTTGGGTCGACTGAAATACGTGTTTTCATCATGCCCAATGTATGAAACATTTGAACAAAAGGCGTTCCCCATAGTTGCCGTAACCCTATTGCCACCCACCCACTTAACCAATAATGACTATATATAGCATCATATTGGATGGCATTTTGTTGAGCAAAGTGAATAATACCCTGACGGAAGTCTTTTAAAAAAGGAAATAAATCAGTAGGTGAATAAGTGCCATTCGTATTGCCACATTGCATATAAATGACACGAACACGGGCGTTAAGCTGGGTGATTTCACCGAGTTCATCTGGATGACTAGCACGTGTGAATATATCAACATAAATACCCCGCCGCCCCATTTCTAATGCAACTTCTTTGATGTAAACATTCATCCCCCCCGTTTTATTTCCCCCTAAACTCGCAATCGGCGAGGTATGAACACTTAACATTGCAAAGCGTAAGGGAGTAAGGGAGGGGTAAGCGTTTTCGGACATTGGCTGGTTAGGCAATTTTTGCGTTTAACATCATAACAGCCGTATCTTGACCACCCATTCGGTATTTGTAAGTTTCATCACCCCGAAGAAAATCGAATACCTCACGCCCTTTTTGAATAGCATCTTCAATAATGAACGCTAACAAGACAATACCTGCACTAATCCCAGGTAGTAAATTTGGCATATATCCAGAATTGTAAAGCATGATGTGATTATTGTAGTCGAATGCAATGTAAGCGGCTGCATCTCTTCCCTCAATGGTCATAAAACTCATGCTAAGCCATCCATTAGCTTGCATTTCAGGGATCACACTGGTAAAAAAGTTACGATTTGCCTCATCCTTAAGAAATGTCTCTTTTTCAGGGTCACTGGCCGCCATCAGTGCCATGAACCGCTCCATATACTCATTAAGATCATCCTCAGGTGTAATGAATTTCCAATCGACTTGGAACCCACTATTCATCAACTTACGTATCTTGCGGCGTACTTCATGACGCTGTTTTTTGTCTAAATTAGCGAGGTAATCATCAAAACTTTCGGGCAAGGGGATAATGGGACAAACCTCTTGTTGTTTGATGGTAACATGATAACCCTGTTGCTCAAGAATTGGTTGCCATAACCCCAGCAATGGAGATGCTTCAGGAATATTACAAAAATCTAGTGCATCATAGTTATTATTGTGCTCATGGGCATATGTAGTGATAGCCTTTAGCGCATCCGTTTCGTAGCCAGAATGCAAGATCAATTCAAGATAGTCAGTAACATCTACACAACCAACACTACGGACTAAGCGCCCTTTAGGGTGCTCATCAATAAACCACGGCGCAATGGCCACTAATTGATCATTATTGTCGACATCACGGACAGCAAGAAGCCACAAATCACCAGGGTGATAAGCTTGCCACCAATGATATTGCCATTCCCATGTCAAAAATATCAATCGCCTATGGCTACGTTCTAAGAGTATATTCCATTCATCACGTAATTCAGTAAAGCCTATTTGAGAATTGTAGGCTGTAATTTTCAGATTCATTGTTATCCTTAATTAACAACTTTCAGCAAAGGGATGAGACATGATGCAACGTTGGATGACTTTTATATTCTTTCTGGCAGTGATCTTAACAGCATGTGCGGAAGAACAACCACAACAATCTACAGAACCTGTTGCCAATCAGCCTTCACCAGTACCAACAACATTGCATGTTTGGGTGGAGGATTCGGTCATATTGCCAGCTTTGGAAGCAGCAACGCAAACCTTTCACGAAACATATCCACAATTTACTGTTATATTGACGCCATTGGTCACCACGAACTTTCCATTGGATTTACAACAACAAATATTAAATGGTGCTGCTGTTGACATGCTCATTATCGACAATACACAACTAGCCAACCTAATAGACATGGGTATTGTACAATCCATCTCTATAACAGAAGTTTTTGATGATGCCACTTTTGATCGATCTTTATTGCTACAACAAGAAGGGCAAACATACGGTATTCCCATAGCGTATACATCTCCCTTGATCTACACCAACCCAGAACTTGTTGATGTCCCTATCGATCAGTTTGGGTTGTTATTAAATTATTCGACACTTGTACAAACTGATTTTATGGTCACTAGTGGATGGCTAACACGAGATTTTGGTACGCCAATTCTTGATGGTGATAATAACTTCACATTCTCTCGTATCGCTCTGATTGAATACTTTGAACGATTAGCAAGCTTACAAGACAATGAACGCATTCAACTGAGCAATGATCCAACACCATTTCTAGAAGAAGAAGTAGCTATTTATATCGGCAATCCCATTCAGCCAAGTTTTGACGTAGAAACATATATGTTACAACCACACCCCGATGAACCTAACTATGGCCTACATCGTATTATTGCAGGAACTATAACAATTAACGCGACTACGCAATCAGCGGTTGCAGCACAATATTGGTTAGCATTTCTCCAATCTTATGATTTAGAAAGCCCTTATCAAGACATCTCCCAAGCAACAAACATCGAGTTTTTACCGCCTATAACATCGTTATATGAAGAGGCACTCCCCACATACAACACGGCCATAGGCGCTGTACTTTCTGGGGTTCTCTCACCAGAAGAAGCTGCTGATGCAATTTTAGGCGAATGACCTAGTTTTTTAAAGAAACAAAAGATCGGAGAAGCTCACCTTATAATAGATGAGCTTTTTTTTATCTGCATATTCGCATATTTCAATTAGTAAGTGCGAGACAGGGCGTACTCGGTTAAATTACTAAGATACTCTGATGCACTGTTTTGAGGGAGACTTTCTAATGATTTAGTTGCAGCATGAATGTAATCCCGCGCCATAGCGAGTGATTTTTCTACCATTCCTGTATCACGAATATGCTTAACTAGTTCATCAACACGATCAGCATTTTCAACCCGACGCATCAAATCATTAACTTCTATGTAACCTGCTTCCACATAGAATACAGCAGGTAAATTGAAGATTCCTTGACGCATATCATGCCCAGATGGTTTTCCGAGTTGTGCAGTTGTTGCCATAAAATCAAGTGCATCATCCACAATTTGAAATGCTAATCCCAGATTCCGCCCAAAACTACTACAAGCATCAATTTGTTTTAAAGAAGCACCTGTTAAAAGTGCTGGTGATGTTGTTGATGCTTCAAATAAGGCAGCCGTTTTACCATAAATACGATTTTCATATACTTCGTTTGAGGGAATTTCCCAGCGGGTTTGAGCTTGCAAAATTTCACCTTGGCAAATTTTAACCAAGGTTTCCGAGAATAGTTTAACGACTTCTACACTATTGGCTTGAGCCGCCAACTGCGCTGCCTGTGCAAACAGGAAATCTCCTGTGAGAACGGTAATCCCCAACGGTAATTGGCTATGAACGGTGGGCGCACCTCGTCGTTCATCAGCACCATCAATTAAATCATCATGTACTAATGTTGCAGTGTGTAACAATTCAATAGATGCTGCAACAGATAATGTGTGAGACTGATCCGCATCAAACAGACGCCCCATTAGAATTGCCAATGCAGGGCGCATCCGCTTGCCACCTGCCGTAATAATACCCTCCACAGCACTATCTAATGTACGCTGTCCCATATGAGACACTTCACGCATTCGATTCTCAACCCCTTGTAACTCTGATTTTACAGCATCAAACCATGCAGTTTGATCGGCGGAAGAGGAAACTTTTGGCACTATTGATGTCATGATATTGATTCCTGTGTTTGGCTTTCTGCTCGACTATTGGCAAGTAAACTATCGATATTTTCTAATGTTGATAACAATGTCCACATTTGTTGAGAGCGCTCAGTGACATTAGGCAACCTGTCGAGACTAGCACGCAATTCTGTCATCGGCAAGTGCAAACGTGCCATTACCAGCGCAATCACTACGGACGACAAATCAGGCATTCCAACATAATGCCGTGAACGTTCACCACGAATACTCTTCTCTTGGATAGCATTTAAGTGCGTTAGCTCTCGTAATGCTAGGCTCACAGCACTTTTAGAAAGCCCACTTTCACATACTAGATCATCAACACTTAATGGCACATCATGGCTATAAATGGTAGAAAATACAATTGCGACACTGCGACTAAACCCCAACAACTTGCTGATCATTAGCACGCTATCAAATAGTGTTTCTGAATACTGTTTACTTACATCCATATTATGATTCCACGATTTAGTGAAATTATACACAAAACATTCAAAATGTACAAACTGTCCAGAACATTTAATGTTTGTTAAACGCACAAAATCATGTAGTCGTTGGTTTAGCGATAGGCAATCATCGCCAAGAACTCAGTTATAATCTTTCCACAGCAAAAAGAGAGCATTATGTCCAATTCAAAAGTCGCATTAGCCATTAGTTTTGTTATCTCCATTGGAGCCATCCTGTTATTATTTCAAGGAATTGACTTTGATCAATTTACTCAACAATTGCAAGATGCCGACCTCCGATATATCGTTGCGACATTAGCCGTTTATCCCTTTGGTATGACAGCCCGAGCCATGCGCTGGCAAACGCTATTCAAAACACCATTGGCGTATTGGAGAGGGTTCCACATCATCAATATTGGGTACTTATTCAACGTAGTGTTACCTTTTCGTGCTGGCGAATTCATCCGCATCATCCTAACAACTCGTGAACCTGAACAAAATATGGGTTCAGCGGTTTCCGCCGCAACAGTTGAGCGACTCTTTGACTTAATGATGGCACTATTTTGTTTAGGCATTGGCTTAGCGCTGATTCCAGAATCAAGTGGCTTGCCACAAGATGTGACCTCGTCAATTGGCGTCTTCATCACGATCACGATCATCGGCATGGGGGTGTTACTATTCTTGCCCAACAGCCACCCCACCCTATTACGGATAGCAACACTTGTTCTGAAACCATTCCCCGATTTTATGGGTAGCCGTTTATTAACTTTTGCCACGGATACATTAGACAGTTTAAAAGCTATTTCAAGTCTCAGCCGCTTATTACGTGTATTGGTATGGTCAACCATTACATGGACAACCTATGTTACCTTTTTTTATATTGGCTTACTCGGCTTTTTTAGTGATACCCCCCCCCTAAGTGTTGGCTTTTTAGTCACAGGGTTTGTTGCCATTGGGATTGCCGCCCCATCCTTACCCGGTGCTGTGGGAGTGTTCCAAGCCGCCGCAGTCCTTGCCTTAAACACCGCTGGATATGAACCTGAAATTGCAACAGGATACGCTTGGGTGGTGTGGATTTCACAGACAATTGTCATTATCTTAAGCGGGATCGCCAGTTTGTCTGCTATGAGCTTGACTTTTGGCGAGCTATCCCAAGAAGTTCGTCAGGAACAACAAGCATCTCATCATCTTGAATCCTAATAGATTCACCCAATTTGTAAGGATTAAGCACCCCAACCAAAATACGGTATACTAAAAATTGCCATCAGCGCACCTTCAGCCTCAGGTAGGCTTAGCATATCAACTCCGCTACCCCTTATAAATTATTGGGAGGAAATCATCGCGTTTAATGGCATAAAGATAAATCTTGAAGTTAGGAACGTAGCCATGACTATCGACCGCCGCGAAGATATTATTCAAGCCGCTCTTGAAGTGTTTGCAGATAAAGGTTTTAAGAACACTAAAATGGATGATATTGCCCTAGAAGCGGGTGTGAGTAAGGGCACGGTCTATTTATACTTTTCGAGCAAACAGAAATTGTTCATGGCGATGTATGGGCATCTCTTAACGCAATTTAGCAAGCGCACAGGCGCTCTCATCCAAGAACCCGATCAAAGCCCACCTGAACGTATTCGCGCCATGATGCAAATGTATGTCAACATTATGCAAGAAAACCCAAAAGTACGTAACATCGTTGTAGACATGACCTTACAAGCGCTACAAAATGAAGCCTTATATGAGCTTGCAAAAGATAATAATCATCAAGCGATTATGGCAACCAAAGCGATTTTAGAAGCGGGGATTGAACAAGGGTATTTCCGTGAGGATATTGATATTCACTATACGGCGATAGCCATCCAAAGTGGTGCGGCGGGGGTCATTCAACGAGTTGTAATTTACCCCGAATGGGATGTTGCCGAAAGCATGAATGCCTACCTTGATTTGGTGTTGGGCGGACTAAAAAAGAAAGATGACGACACCTTATAAAGTTAACCCTCAGGGCAACCGCAATGTAAAAATCATGGCAGCGACGCAGAAGCATCGCCCCACAATATCATGTGATGTATCGAGTAAATGAGCACCTGCATACGACAAAAACACATTGTTCGGCTTGGGCATCAGACTATCAGTAGCATAAATTTTTGTAAAAAGCTGTACCAACATTCTTGACACCCTAACTATGACCATACCATGAACAACTTGCAAAACCTGACGTTCCCCTGATGCCAATACAATGATTGGTCGCTTTCCCTTGCTCTTTGAACTGTCATATCATATACAATAAATGCCATTATCAATCAGCGTGGAGCAGACATTATCATGCAGGCAATCATTTATCGGATTATCCTCATCAGTTTCATTTTGAGTGGAATGTTATGGACAATACCACAGTCCAGCTATGCCCAAAGCACGCCTAATGTATTAGAAACCCTGCCCTCCTGCCGATTTAATGCCTACACTGACCGCGATGATCTGATCATTGGCGCGGTTGTTCTGAATTTTGAAACCGGTAATGGCTGCACCCAAAATCTAAATTCAGCCTTTCCAGTTGCTAGTGTTGGTAAGTTATTTGTCCTCGGTGCATTTTATGAGGATGTTGCCCAAGGGCGCTACAACTTTGATCAAGAAATGCTATTTTCTGATTACTATCTCATGAATGGGCGATCCGCTTGCCTCACAGTTGATGATATTGGGTATGTGTTCACGGTTGGATACTTAGCCAATATCATGATTTCCTGTTCGGATAATGCCTCCACATGGATGATGATGGATTTCATTGGTTGGGAGCGTGTCCAAGCCTATATTGATAGCTTAGGGATTGAAGGCATTGGTGAGGTAATCCCTTATAGTGAAGTTGATCGGCTTAAACTCACCCTGATTGACGAACGATGGGCAGAGGTTCCCCGCTCACTAGCCTCTCAATTTTTGCGGCGACGGTATACCGAGTTTTTATCGCCTACTTACTTTCCGTCGCCGCCACGGTATGATAGCCAAACCTTACGCGAAGCTAACCAAACATATTTAGAAACCTATACCTATAACACTGCAACACCCCGTGCTTTAGCTGAGTACATGCTTTTACTACGTAATAATCTACAAAACGGAACGGCTATTGAGCGTCAAACGGCTCAATGGATCTTCAATACAATGTTACTCACTCAACGTCAGTACAGCACCCAAGATATGCCTGGCACACTCTATGTAGGTAGTAAGAATGGATATGATGTTGGCTACCGGGCTGAAGTGAATGTTATGATCCGCAACTTTGAAACGTATAACCCAGAAAGTATGAACATCGTCATTGTTAAGCATCGGAATGTTAGCTCACGAGGTGTATCGTCTCGGTTTACCGATGTCGCTACAACTGACTTTTTACTCACCGTTTCGCCCATTATTACCGGCATGTTATATCCTGCCCATAATCCGTCATTTTTCCCGGCTGTAGTGCAAGATGTAAGAGTACGAGATGTTGTCTTGAACGAAAACTTAACCTTATTTCCTTGTTATGAGAATTTTCTAAATTATGACTACCTTGATGGCTTACAACGATGTTGGGCAAATATCAACAGTATTGATCGCACCGATGGTAGTGATCTACTTGGTGTTGGCATGATACTAAGAGATTTATATCAAGAGGATGTTCGGATTACGATGATCTGGTATCCACCGGAGGGGCATCCACGCGCCTATCAAATGCAACGTTTTAACAGAAGTACTACGGCCATGGCATGGTTTGAAGATGTCAACGTTACTGGTCTTTGGCGTGTGGATGTCTTTTACAACTTACAACCGATCTTTAGTCAGAACTTTTTTGTGAATAGTTCATCTTAACGTTGATCATTACCATCATCAAAAATCCCTGTGGGGTGGCATCCAATATTATTGCGTGCGGCAGCCTGTTCGAGATCTAAAAATTCATCATAAAATCCGTCATCCGGTTGATACAAGACAACTTCCGCGTATCCATCCCGTACAAGTGATTCATTTACAAATACATCCCCGACATAAATATAGCGTAATAGCCTCCCAAAACGATCTTCATCAGATGTATCTTGAACTAAGCGAACGGTTCTACCCTCAACTAATGCCTCATTTGCTCGTACAGCATCACCATAACAAGGTTCATCACGTTCTGGAGTGTTAACACCAACATACCGCACCCGATATTCAACCCCGTCAATTTCTACATCGATCGTGTCACCATCGATCACACGGGTCACTTGCGCTAATTCACCATCTTGTGCTTGGTTTGCTTCTTCTAGTGAATCAGCTAATTCTTCACAACCAACGAGCAACATAACACTAACCATTATCAATAACCATACTGTTTTCATCACTTACTCCTCATTATTTTCGAAATATAAAATACTGCCACCTTCACCAACAGCCCAGCCATTATCCAGCGCATATAATGACACATCATTCAGCTGTGATGCAGCAATGCCAAAACTAAAACCATTGTCGCCAACAAACCACTGACTATCGACATCATATAGTGATATATCACTTGGGTACAATTTCCATACTCCAAACTCCTGACGATATATCCCTACTTCAGATGCAATATACCGCCCATCAATTGCCCATAAATTAGCTATATCAGGGAAAAGCTGTTGCTGCCATTGGTCACTAACATATTGCAGCAAAATACCTCCTTCCCCCACAATATAAGGTAAATTTACATCATGCAGTATATTCTCAGTAGGGCTATCAACTGATTGCCAACTATCGCCATCCCATTGCAAAATAACACCATCTTCGCCAACAATCCAATCTCCATTTACAGCATTTAGCGTAACCGTTGTAGGGGACGGCATCAGTTCCCATTGGCGGCGGTCTGTCAAACGGAGTATTACCCCATTTTCACCAACAATCCACCCACTGTCCCCCACGATATTAACACCATAAAATGTTGGGCGTTGGCCACCCAACTGCGCCCGCACAGCGGATAAATCGGCACGAGTCCACACGCCGGCATCGTACACAAGAATTGAGCCATTGGTACCTACTGCAATACCGTAGTCAGGGTTAGCAAAATCGACATCATAAAGAGTCGAACTCACAGAGCTATCGATTGGTAACCATGATCCATTTGGCAATTCAGTTTGAGGAACATCTGCCCATGGTGACAATAACCCAAGTGATTGTAACCATCCAGTAAACCTCTCCACAGATACTTCATCCTGTACAATAACTCCAGGGCGCCCTTGGGGTAGAGCATCAACATTTAAGGTAATTTGCCATTGTTGTTGATTATTTAGTTGCTCCACACTACCACGCCAACGAACAACACCGTAACCATCTAAGATCATAATTTGTAACAACTCATCAGCTTCAAGAAACAAGGTTCCGACCCAATCAAGTGAAACATCATTTATGGTTACACTACTAATTGTTTGTGTTTGCAACAAAACACCACTTGGCAAAATAGTTTCACAAGCTATTTCACTTGGAACACTTTGAAGGGTAAAGCTTGAAAAATCAGTGGATAATGATTGCATGACAGCCTGACCAACTGCTAAACCCTGAACGGCTCCCGATTGCCACCGAACCAACCCGATCCCTAAATCACTATAACCATCTAGTCTTAATTGAGACATATCCGACAGTGGCAAACGGCTATCAATATCTTGGAAACCGCCATCTACGGTTGGGCTTGCATAACACGCTTGCCCGTCTTCTAAAGATTGGCAACGCACACCAAGTGTCTGCTGAACATCTTCCAAGACATTGGCACACACCGTTATAGTGTCTGTTGTAGCCGATGATCGTGTAATGAGTGAAGTTAATGAATCACGACTAAACAACAATCCCCCAACCGCCAAAAACAACCCCATAGCTAACACAATGGCCACCACAAGTGCCCGAGAAAAACGCATACGTGTTTGTTGCTCTTTTTCTGCAACAACATCACGCCCTGTGGCTTCATGAATGGCTTGGCGTGCAAGGCGTAAGACCAAACGACGGGCACGTTGATGAGTGGGTTGTAAATATAATACCTGTCTTAATGCTTGACTATATTCTGTTTTATTAGCCGCACAATATGACAACCACAACCATACATCAACATCAGTTGGATCTTGTTCGATAGCTTCTAATAATTTTAGCCTCGCTGCTGCTTTTTTATCTTGTTGAGCAAGTTCAATAGCCGCTTCTAAGGCATTTAATGATTGCATAGAATGTGTTATTAAGGTTGCGATTCAGGATAAATCTTACGCGTATTTAGCAAATACCAAAAAACTAAGCGCGGCGAACCTGTCGCATCCAAGAAACTGTATCCGGCCTGTTCTAATTGATCACTAATTGCGTTTTCAATTGTTGCAAAGTTCATATTCCACAAAATTGTTTTTTCGATAAAATTTGCATAGGGTTCAGCTTGCAAAATCTCCAGCGCATTAACCGTGTAATCTGCTTGCTCCGTTAATGTAATGAAATCAAAAAACGCAGCGGGTTCTGGTGGCGAAGCAGGGGAACCATCACCAGTAATATCTTGGTAAGTTCCCCATCCTAATTCTGTGATCCACATTTGGCGATTCATATCACCATTATCTAGCATGATATCCCTATAATCGTTTATAGTATCTAACATAAAGAATTTAGGATTATCCGCCCAACTTTCTGTTGAGCAACAAACACTCGATGGCGCATTTGCCCACCCATAAGGATGAACCCCAAGGCGCGCATCTGGATAATCAGCAAGCCCCGCTGCATACATCTCCTCTAGATAAACACGGTCATCACGTGTACCGGGTAATTCACCAACTGGCGCAAGCCCCGCAGTAATAATAACGGCATCAGGATCAACAGCTTTTACTGCAGCATATGCTGGGGCAAAATATCGCATATAGGTTGCCCCATCCATAGGAATATCACCCCACTCGCGCTCAAGATTGGGTTCGTTCCAAATTTCAATTGCTTCCATAAATTCAGGCTTGATGTCTGTTACCATTTTGGTAATAAAGTTGGCGAGCAATTGTGGATCCTCAGGAGGGCCATGTAGATTTGGGTTAAACCCTGTAGGGCGCGCCCAGTCAGGTGCACGGGTCACACTCAACAGCACCTTAAACCCTTGAATATGCGCTTCTTGCACCAGCAAAACCAATCGTTCATACTGGAATGAATATTCCCCTGGTGCGGGTTCACTAACATCCCAAGGTACTTGGAACTTGATCCAGCTCATACCTAATTGCCGTGTTAGGCTTAATGCGTTTGACCATGCCTCGTTACTAACAAATGGGTGTAATTGCACTCCAATCGTATCGCCATTCAGAATTGGCAATTGGTCGGGCCCAGGCGCTAAATCAGAAACAGCCGCAGGTTCTACGACAGCAACATCAATACCTGACTGGGTTGGACGTGGTGTTAAGGTCGGAATAGGAGATGCCCCTCCTTGAGGCGCAGTAATCCCAGTGACAGTAGCAACCGTTGGAGCATTATAAGGGTTAGGGCTCCCCACCGAAGTTGGAACTACTTGTACTGCGGCAGCAGTTTCACTAGCGCGAGCACTAATAGCCGCCGCTTCCGCTGTTTCAACACTGCCACCAGTTGCAGTAGGGAAGCTTTGTAATACTTCAACCGTTGCCTCGATTGATGGTGTTAAAGTCGGGAATAGTGTAGGGCTGCTAAACTGTTCTATTGTTGGGTTAGCAGTCTGTGTAGGAAATTCAGGTAAAACTTCCGTGGCAGTAACCGTTGGGCTAACAAAAGGCGTCGGGCTATCTATCCCTTCAACGGTTGACGTTAACGTTGCTGTTGGAAAATTACCTAACTGTGCCGTATCTGTTTCAGCACTGGTTGCTGTGACATAAACAATTTGTGGTTCAACATCACCTTCAGATTGGCAAGCACCTAACACGACCATCAACACAAAAGCTAATACTAAAAGCTGACCATGCTTCACTAAGTTCATGTGATATTCTCGTAATTTTCCAGAAAAGTAAGCTAGCTTAACAACCGCCAACCAACGACAACAGATCCACCAACTAGCAGGGTTGTTACCCCCAAAACCAACAACAGTATTCCGCTATAACTGTATAAGGTGTCAACAATCGACTCATCATCACTGACAGTTGTCTCAGTTACAGGAAATACCTGTGGCTCTGGTAAATCTTCTTCAACAAGCGTTGGCAACTCAGGGGCAATATACCCTTGGGCAGCCCCAAATTGAATGTTATTCGTTTGCCCTGCAACCACTTCTACTTGAAGTTGGTTAGGAGTGGTGAGACCATATCCTTCAGGGGCAAGCATTGCAATATCCACAACATTTGCATTTAGATTATCCACACATAATGGTTCATCTATTGTTGTTAGCTGAGGCTCTTGGGTATCAATGATGATCTCGGCTGCTAATAACGTATCATCGCCATCAAATCGTGCATTCTGATTGAGGTCATCAAACGCAGTAATGCACACAATTCCTGCTGTTGTTGCCAAATTTGGCACATCAGCTTCTATAGGTTCACTGCGCTGAGGTAATACTGGTGCATCATTAGCCATCGCAACATCAGCGGTTTGGGTAGCTGCTTCTTGTTCCTCAACAAGCTCAGGCGCTGATTCTGTTACAACTACATCAGCTGTGGATTCAACCATTGGCTCTGTCGGAACATCAGTGGGTTCAATAGTCGGCGTCAGACTAGCAGCACTAGTTGCAGTTGATATAGGAACTTCGGTAGGTGTCTGTTCAGTAGCGACTTCAGTGGATTCAACCTCCTCTGTCGCCATAGGTTCAACCATCTCGGTAGCCAGCGCAACATCAGGAGCGTCTGCTTCTTCCGTTTCTAGCAACTCAGCCACTTCAGTTTCGGCGGCTTCTTCGGTTGCAAATTCACCCTCTGCCACATCGTCATTCATATCTGCTGTAACAGTGGTTTCAAAGTCACCTACAGTTACCCCCGCAATATTCAAGACTTGTTGATCATTCATTGCATCAGGGGTGGATGATGCCTCAGAGTCATCATCCAATGTAGGTTCAGCAGTTTCAGAGGTGACAAGCTCTGTTGCTTCTAACGTTGGTTCAATGGTTACTTCTGGTGTCGCGGTGTCTGAGGTCACCGCTTCAGTAGGGTTTACAGCACTCTCCGTTATTTCAGGCGTCACTTCAGCGGTTGCTACCGCAACTTCTTGCGTTTCAAGTGGAGCGGAAGCCCCACTATCTTCAGCAGGCGCTTCGGGTTCAGTTGGCTCAGCAGGTACAGCAGGTTGTGCAGGCGGTGCTTGCCCTGCTGGTGCAACGGATGCCCCACCTAAAATAGGAACAAACGGTTGCGTTGATTCTACAGGATTAACAAACTGGATTTGCTCAGCCTCTCGAACAGGCAGTTGTGGGGCTGGCTCAGCAGGTGCAGCAGGCTCAGCAGGTGCAGCAGGCTCAGCGGGAGCAGCAGGTGCACCTTCAGCAGGTGGCGCAGCACCTTCGGCAGGCTGGGCAGGTTGTGCAGCAGCTCCACCAGCAGGAACAATAATAATTTCCTCATCAGGGAAAATAAATTGGGGTGGGAAACGCCAATTATTATACGTTTGTAGATCTTCCATGGTCACACCATAACCGGCATAAGCAACCAAAATACCCTCTAGTGTATCCCCAAAACGCACAACATGAACAAGACTGCCATCTGGACGTGGTTCTTGCGGTTGAACCTCTCCTTGCGCCGCAACAGGCAACACAACAACCAGTATAATCGCGACAGTGGCTAGCATACGATATAAATTTCTACGATACATTGAATTTCCTTCGCTTATATTTGCACAAAAAGTTATGGCCGCAATGGAGTAATTGCTTCAATCACCGGTATTGTAACCGGGTCAACTACACTTAACGTTGTTGGGTCAGTGGGTTGAGCCCCTGTTAATGCCGCAGTCGCTGGTTGTGCGGGGGCAGCTGCCGGTGCCTCTTGGGCTGGCTGTGCTGAACCATCAGCGGGTTGTGCCGGTGGTGCTGTATCAACGGGTGCAGCGGGTGCACTAGTTGGAGGATTAATCACTTCGCCAGTTTCAGGATTAACAGACCCTGCGGGCAAAATAAGAAGTTCTTGCCCAATGGTGATGAAATCAGGCACAAAGCGCAAATTATTGAGTGCTAACACATAATCTGTTGTAATCCCTAAATCTTGATACGCGACCAAAATACTATTAAATGTATCTTCTGCACGCACAACATGTACCACACTACCATCTGGGCGGGCTTGCTGGGCATCAACAAATGGAACAAATTGAGGAACAACAACGACATCACTAGCAGGTGGTGCGGCAGCTGCCGTATCAGGCGCGGCAACTTCACCAGCACTTGATGTATCAATAGGGATTAAAGTTACATCATCCCAATAAATTTCATTAAACGCCATCTCAGCACCAGCATCCCCTTGAATGAAAACCGTCATCAAGCCTGTAGTTGCCTGTGCATCAACACGAATCCCCGTGTATGTGTCAAAGGACTGCACCCAAGGACTCCAAATAATCGTACCAGATTGCGCATCGGTTCCCCCATTAGGATCAATCCCAATCCGTGCCCGAGACCCTGATTCCGTATTAGAAAAGCGTGGCGCATCACCGGGAATACAAGAATAATCAGGATCATTACATGTCCATATGAAGACGTGTGCACCGGCTTGGTAAACAACACCAGGCTGCACTTGGACAGTTTGGTAACCACCCGCTACCCAAGGGGTATAACGAGCGCGGAATGTCCACGATGTTGGATCAGAAAAGGCATGAGGCGCCCATTCTTGGCGGTCAGCATCCGGCGCTCCATAAAATTGAAAATAAGTCCATCCATCAGGAACCCCTGTAACACCATCTTTTGAAAAGAATTGACCTTCCATATCACTGTTGCGGAGCAAGTTACCGCCTTGTGCATAAACTCCACTATCAGATATGCCAATACTCACCATCAATATGGCAAAAATGCCAACTATAACTTTTTTCATCATGCCACTTTTGCTAGTCTCTAAAATCAGGCTGCATTGTAGCATGGTAGAACGCCCCCTTCAACTGACCCTGTGCAAACTCTCACCCCACGCTGAGCAGATTATCCCACCGATATTAAACAAGTTCAGGATCCAAATATTGCTCCAACAATTGTAATTCTTTTTTATACAATCGGCTTAAAAATGATTGCGCCATTTGCTTTTCTATGAAGCCACCAAACCCTGAACGCACCTCATAATCGGTTGTAATCGTTACTTTTGCTTGATTTGGATCAGATGTAGGATCAATGATAAAAGTTGTTGCTAATCCTGTTTCTTTATTTGTTTCGACCACCACACGACCTGGTTCCGGAATGGTCACAACCTGATAAAAGACTTGTTCAGATCCAAAAACTTTCATGGTCAACTTCAATTCTGTTCCATCACCTTGCCCCCCTTTTTCGACCTCTAAGCTAGCGAATTGAGGTTTGGGCAAAATTGCTGGATGTGCTTTTTCGTAGTCAATAATGACATCATAGATTGCTTGAGGAGAACCACTCACAATTTGGGTTACAGTTGCAGTAGCAATTGGCATTAGAAAATCCTTTTATCTATATTGTTGTTGAATATGTTTTTCAACGACATCATCCACAACCATATCAAGGGGGTAACCAGCACCAAACAATAAATATTGTTGGATGATCCCCTCAACAATGGCATATAAAACATAAGAGCGTTTTTCTGGCTCATCTTGATGGGCAGCATCATAGAAATTCTGGAACGTCATCCGTAACATTTGGGTACGTTGGACAATCTCTGTTCCTAAAATCTCATGAAATGTGGGTAATGTACGCAAGCTATAAAATACACGCCAAAATTCTTGTTGTTTTTGCAATTCGACAAAGATTTGACGTACTAATGCTTCTAATTGAATCAATGGAGCCGCATCCATAGGAATTGCTAAAAAAGATTGTTCGGCATATGTCATGCCTTGTTGCATGATTTCAATCAACAATTGTTCTTTACTGCTGAAGTAGTTATACAACAATCCCTGAGAGATACCAGCTGTTTGCGCAATCTTGCGAATGGATGTGCCATCGTAACCATGCTTCGCAAACAGCTGGATAGCAGTTTCTAAAATCTTTTGCTTGCTTGCCTCTTTCAAGGCACGGTTTTGAGCATCAGTTTTTGGTGTCATATTCGCTTTATGAATGATCGTTCATTCATAAAATAACTCAAATCTAAAACACTGTCAATGATTAAAAACCATTCAACATGACACAGATCGTAGATTCACCTATACTTAGCAAAAGAGAGAGCAGAAAATAGTGTGCAATGCGCCTTGATAGTAACTATGTACGGTTACACATTGTAAATGAGCTTGAAAAAACACCTTACGCCAAAGTTCGCTATGATGATTTTGATGTGATTGTGGTGGATCTACATCACGGACAAACCGCAGCCATCAATATTATGGAGCGCGAAATGCCACTTCGTGATCTAATACGGATTTATGAAGATCATCAACGCCAAAATATTCATACCGTCTTTGTATTATGGTGTGAGATGCTCATCCCTGAACATGGCGAAATTTTTGAGCCTCCTGAATGGCTTGAAGCCTTACACGCACTACACCATAACAAGATATATGCTTATAAAACAGTTGGTGACGAGGTCTATATTTTTCCAGTTACCCTCACACCTATCGGATTAGGACACGAGCGCCTTGTAAAATATGGCAAACTCATTGATGTAAAAGACTTAAGCTGCGCATACATTGAAATAACTGGCGATCAAATCAATGGAAAATGGCGGATGGCTGATTTTGTCGTTGGTACAGGTAGAGCAAATGCTGAACGATATTACAAAGCTCATATTGACAGTGACGCTGAACGCCGCAAACGGCGCGAAAGATTCCGCAAACGTTACGAGCATACCCACCAAACATCACGTGAACAGTCACATACTAATGAAATTTTGATACACTACAGAACATTAGGCTTAACACAGGATGCTGACCTAGAATCGATCAAAAAAGCGTATCGGCAAAAAGCACGGTTATACCATCCTGATCTGAATAAAGCGCCCGATGCAACTCATAAAATGCAAGAGCTCAATGCCGCTTATGCGATCCTCATGCAACAGTTTGAAATAGTATGAGTCGTTTTAAAACCACTAGAGGACACTTATGGCATATTCACAAGTCCGTGGCGAAACGCATGACGCCCGTATCCATATCTTAAAAAATTTAATGGTTGACCCCACTATTATAGATTTATGGGATGATGGTAGCGATATGGTCATTGCAAGCTATAAATCAGGGGCAAAAGTTTTATTTTATTTAATTGAATTACCGATCTCAACACATGAGTTACAGAAAACTTTTAGAGAAAATACACAAAAAAATCTGCATACAATTTTTTTGTGCTGGGCAGACATGCTGTTACCACGTCATGGCGCATGGTATATTCCCGACCCTTGGATGAAAAGCTTATTAGCCTTACAAACTGGATGTCTATATGGCTACGACAGCCATAACAAAGGAGTTTCTTTATTCCCTGTCTACTTTGATCCTCAAACGAATCGCTCCGAGCATTATATTCGATGGGGAACCCAATTGCGATTTAGCGATATCCGTTGGGAAACCCGCCATACAAACGGGCAATATTTACAAGGTTCGTATAAAACCGCCTATTTTAAACCAGTACAGAATACCGCTTCTAGGTCTACACCATTACCTGAGGCACACCATCTAACTACAGAATTTCGCTTACTGGATTTAACCAGTAGCGCGACGCTGATAGATGTGCGAGAAGCCTATCGACAAAAAGCACGATTGTATCACCCTGACCATAACTCAGCGCCTGAAGCTACAGAAAAAATGCAAGCTATCAACGCTGCTTACCAAAACATACTCAAATATTTTGAATCATGACCCTGCCACCCCCCTATTACCCCTTCCCATTGCATAACGACCACACCATTCGAGCTGATATGTATCCATTAGGAATGGTGTTAAATGGCCGTCAAGAAAGCAACCATTTTGAAGTGGATCAACAATATGTAGATTATATTGAACAAAAACTACACATTCTTAAACAACATGAAGATCAACATCATTGCATTGATCTTTCAGAACAGCGCCAATTAACACATGCATTAGAGAATATTTGGAAACAATTTCAACAAGAGCATCCGACAATAGCCAACGGAGACTATTTACCAGCACGCCTAAGCGCAGAAATTAAGCATTGGCTTAAACGGCAACAAAATCCAACTATCCGATTAGCAAACCACATCGCGCTACATATGCAAGAAGACTTGGTCTTGATGCACCAAGGATACGCCGAATGGATCCATGTATGTTTCCCGAGTAACTGGCGACCAGTTGAAAAATTTGGTTTAGATTTTTCGCAAATTCACCAACCAATCCCAGAAGGAAATCAATTGCTCAAGGCAAGCGACAATGTTGTTAAGGCAATGACCTACAAAAAAGCCTATGTCCGCTTTGGCTGGATTTTGTCAAATAATTCGTACCGTAACCAACATCCTGATACAGTGAAACCTTCACTAACCTATAAGCATAGTCAGGATCTGCTGAATCAGCTCTGGTTACGGATGGAACGACAAACCACCTATCCAATGCCAGATTTGAATCGATCCCTGTTTACCATTCGGATCTATCAGCAACCACTGCTGGATGCCCTGAACACTCCCGAAAAACAGGTAAGGTTCACTGGCATCATCCGTACATTATCCCCTGCCTTAGCGGTCTATAAAGGTTTAGATACCATCTATGCACCATTGCTTGAGGGATTAGAGTCCTTGCGCTAACTCGTCAAGATTCCTACAATCAATTTCAAAATAGGATTTATTCAAGATGAAAAATAAATTACGTGGTATCAAACGCAATAGTTTTTTACTGGATTTCAATTTATATCGTAAACAAGTTCCCATCAAAGACTTAAATAACTTTGAACTGAGCGTCGTTGATATTTACCCCGAAGGCGCACAGAAAACGATCTTATTCCAGCATGGTTATGCTGGTTGTGCCGAAACATGGGAATATCAAATTAACTACTTTGCTTTGCAATTAGGTTATCGGGTTGTTGTGCCAGACTTGCGCGGCCATGGGCAAAGCGATGCACCATTTACCCGATACATCATGGATGAATTAGTTGATGATATGGCAACTATTGCTGACACACTCAAATTACCAGAAAAATTTATCCTTGTCGGGCATTCATTCGGCGGATCAGTCTGTGTGGAATTTGCGGACAAACACGCCAACCGCCTTGAAAAATTGGTTCTGATCGCGACCGCAGGCGAATATCCTTTACCAAGAGCAGTTAATATGCTATCGCGGGTTCCTGTTGCCATTTTTCGCCCTTTTTGGCAATATCGCCCTCGCTGGAATGCAGAAGTCCATGTCATGAAACGGATGATGCTAAATAATTTACGTCGCTGGCAAGGGTGGTCAATAATGCGCAATATCACTACCCCGACCTTAGTTATAACAGGTGAACGCGATAATTATTTTCCACGCTATGTGTTTGATGATGTCGGGAAAATGATCCCTGAAGCAGAAGTCTATGATGTAGGCGCATCAAAGCACAAAGTTCAGCTAGAACGTCACGAAGCTGTCAACCGTGCTATAGAACGCTTTGTTGGTGAAAATCGCAAAAGTGGCTCATGGCGATTACAGGAAGATGATACCCTTGAAAAAAGTGCAACCGCCGAGATCATCATCAACCGCCGCCCTTGGTTATATCATTATGACAAAGATACCCCTGCGACAGTCCCCATTCCACGAGAACCGCTGCATAAATTTTTAGAAAGTGCGGCTGACTGGGTTCCCAAACGAACCGCTACTATTTTTTATGGCGAAAAAATGAATTACCAAGAGCTAAACCAACAAACCAATCAATTTGCTCACGCACTCTTAGGGTTAGGTGTCCACCCTGGGGATCGCGTGCTGATTGTACTCCCTGACATGCCGCAATTTATTATTGCATATTATGGGGCGCTAAAAATCGGCGCAACCGTCGTATTACCAAACCCAGATGCTACGGCTGCACAAATTGCTACGCAAGCCACCCAAACACAAGCCAAAGTTATGGTTACATTACTGAGCTTTGGACGCTTAGCGCAAATCGTTCATGAACAAGCAAAGAACCCTAAAATCATTTTTGCTGATATTCGCGAAGTGGTTTCTAGTAGTGTTTATAAAAAGTTGTTAGCACGGTGGGGCGCAGCAGGGCTCACCCAAACTGAGTCAGAAGAAATGCTGACCCGTTCCACAGGAACCTTAATGGCGCGGTTGATGATGGACGCCCCCACCGACGATCCCAACATTGAAATTCAAACGGATGCACTTGCTTGCATCATCTATACCAGTGGAACAACAGACACACCTAAAGGCGTCTGCTTAACCCACTATAACATTGTCGCTAATACGCTCCAAACACGCCATTGGGTGCCAGATATGCGCTATGGAGAAGAGGTATTCCTTTCAGTACTCCCCCTACTCCATAGCTATGGTATGACGAATGCCATGAACATACCAATTGCAATGGGAGCAACTATTATTTTGCTGCCCGTTTTTGAATTAGAACAAGTGCTAGAAGCCATCAAAGCATATCAACCAAGTTTATTTCCCGGTGTACCCAGTATGTACATGGCGATTAACAATTCATCCAATATTCGCCAATACGGGTTATCGTCTATTAAAGCTTGTCTGAGTGGAGCTGCTCCATTACCAGTTGAAGTACAAGAATCCTTTGAAAAACTGACGAGAGGACGCCTAGTCGAAGGATATGGACTTACGGAAGCCGCCCCTGTAACCCATGCAAATCCGTTATATGGAAAGCGCAAGGTTGGCTCTATCGGATTACCCATCCCAAACACTGACGCCAAAATCGTGGATCTAGTAACAGGCGAAGAGTTACCAGCAGGATCTATTGGGGAGCTAGCCATCAAAGGCCCTCAAGTGATGCAAGGCTATTGGTCTGATGAACATCCCGATGAGCCTGAATCAACATTGAAAAACGGTTGGCTCATGACGGGTGATGTTGCCGTTATGGATAATGAAGGATACTTCCAAATCATCAGCCGCAAACGGGATACAATTATGGCAGGGCAATATAGTGTCTATCCACGCGATGTTGAAGAAGTTCTTTATGAAAATAGCAAGGTCATGGAAGTTGCGGTTGTAGGCATCGAAACTATTGGTGATAATAAACAAAAAGTCAAAGCATTCGTCGTGCCACGTCCGGGAACAACACTAACAAAAGAGGAATTGCTCGCGTTGTGTCGCCGCCGCTTAGATGAGTATGCTGTTCCTTGGGAAATTGAATTTAGAGAACAATTGCCCAAGTCATTTGTCGGAAAAGTCTTGCGACGCATGTTGATAGATGACGCCCCACCATCTTAAAGTGCTATCGTCATGAGAGGGGCGCAGAGCAACTATTTTCAATCGCTAGACGAATACGCCACTTAAAAGCGTAGCGGTCGACCTGTGCCCCCTAACCAGACTATTGAAAATTATTAAGCGTATAAAACTGTCAAAAAAACAACTTCCTATGCCAACCCTACACATTTCGCGCAAACCTATTTATTGGATTACTTTCATTAGTTTACAAATCAGTTGTTTAATCATTTGTTTGGAAATCATGGCTCGTCTAACAGCCCCACACACAGCACTACCGCCCATGAGCTTTGGTGCAGATTATCGACGCTTTGAAGTTCAGATCGCCCGATTAGATACATACTCACAAGAGTATGGCACGATTGATTGTATTTTCATTGGTAGCTCACTAGTCGAAAAAGGGATTCAACCAGCAATTTTTAGCCAACAGTATCAAAATGCATTTGGTGAATCGGTCAACTGCTTCAATATGGGGCTTGGCTCAATCACGATGTCAACCATTGGTGCTATAGTCCCCGCCTTAATCAACCGATACAATCCTAAGATCATCATAGTCGGCACACAAGCTCGTGCATATAACGAGGACTATCTCCTAACTATCACAAATAACCCCACTCACCAAGCAGAACATGACTTACCAACCAATTTTTGGGTTCAGCATCAAGCAGGAAACCACAATTGGCAGGGGGTCTTATGGGATCATTTATATTTATATCGCTTCTATCTAACCTTTGGTGCTGCATTTGGGGCGGGGTATGGTGGCACAACCTTACAACAGGAAATACATATTACAGAAGATGGGTATCAAGATCTAATCGGAAACAACACAGATGTAACCATAGCCGTTAACCGAAATACTCCTCAAGATCGTGATATTGGACTCTTGAACTTTTTTGCGGATTACAGTATTTCTGAAAATGATCTGAATGCCATCTATGATCTGGGACACATTGATAGCACAGAGATTATCATTATCGAAATGCCCATTCATACAAGTTATACAGATTTTTTCATTGATGGCCTAGATGGATACCAAACATTTATAAATACATTAACAGAGGCCACGCAAACAACGAAGATTCCCTTATGGCGAACAACGCCATTCTTCAATCGTACTATTCCAGATGAATTTTGGTTCGACCGGTATCACCTTAACGAAGATGGCTCACCAATCCTAACCGCGTGGATTGCAAATCAAGTCATCCACGCCATCAAAAATGGTAAATTACCAGCCCTTCATACACTAGAACCTAAAACTTAGGTTAAGAACTCAGCAATTTCACCAAAATAGACTAGCATAACATTCGGCACCCGTTATACTATTTAATGTTCGTAAAACCTTTTATATAAGGAGATTAGTCAACGTGTTGAAAAAAACACTCACCCTTATCAGTTTTGTATTGTTGTTAGCCTTGGTAGTCCCTAGCTTTGCAGCAGGGCCTGTGTATGACGAACTTCCTGACCTTGAAGGTGCAGAAGTCGTCATTGCAATGGAAAACTTCTACACCCCATACCAATTTAACGATCCTCGTTCTGAAGACCCAATCGGCTTTGAATATGACCTTGTCAACGAAATTTGCAACCGTGTAAACTGCACCCCCGTTTATGAACAAACCTCTTTTGAGTTGCAACTCGCAGGTGTTCAAAATGGCGATTATGATGCAGCCCTTAATGGCTTGTTCATCACTGAAGAACGTCAAGAAAACTTTGATTTCAGCGCTCCCTACTTAGAATCTGGCACCTTCTTGCTCGGTCGTGCTGATGAAGATCGCTTTGACAGCATCGAAAGCTTTATTGAAGTAGCCGCCGATGAAGACTTGCTCTTTGGCGTTCAGGCCAACAGTTTCGGTCAAGTTATCGCTACCGATTTCTACAGTGTGCCAGAAGACAATATTGTAACCTTTGAAGAATTTGGCTTACTCTTACAAGCACTCAGCAATGGTGACATTGATGTAATGGTTGCTGACGCCTTCGCTGGTGAATTTGTTGGTGTTGGTGCCGAAAACTTCAAACTCGTTGGCGAACAACTGGTAGACTCCTTGCCAATCGGGATCATCTTTACCCAAGGTAGCCCCTATGCAGAGGCTTTTACTGCTGCGATTGACAGTATGCGTGCAGATGGCTACATCGACTACTTGTACTACAAATGGTCAATTGACTTCCAAGTTGCTGAATAAGCAACCATAAACTATCTAAAACAGCGGCAGCCCGCCAGCTAACCGCTGTTTTTTTAAACAATCATTTTATGGCTTATACAACAGATATTCGATCAGAAGATCTTTCTGAAGCACGGGTTAACCCACAAAAAAGAAATATTTTAATTAACCGCCTAGCAAATGCCCCTTGGTGGCTATTAGTCATTCTGCTTGGTATTCTGCTATTTGCTATTACTGTTTATGACGATGCCAGCTACCAAAACGCATGGGAAGAAGTTCAAGAAGGTTTAATTGTTACCATCCGTGTAACCATTGTTGCCTATAGCATTGCCCTTGTTTTTGGACTAATCTTGGCATTATTACGTCGCCCCTCATATTCTTTAGTCTGGACATTATGTGTCTACCAACCAGCCACAATTATTGTTGAGCTCATTCGTGGTATCCCTACACTAGTGCTATTACTGTATATTGTATTTGGCCTTGTTCCAGAACTCATTGGTGTCGGGAATGACCTTGGGGCGCGACTTTTAGAAAACAATATTGACCCCTTGGGCTTGTCAACCTACATTGCAGAATTAAAAAACCGAGATGTCTCCCTAGAATACAAAGCCATGGCCGCCTTATCATTATCGTATGGCGCTTTTCTTTCCGAAGTATTCCGAGCAGGGATTGACAGTATTGATCGCGGTCAAATTGAAGCCGCAAAAAGTTTAGGGATGTCTGGGCGTCAAGTGATGATGTTAGTCACATTGCCACAAGCTATTCGGAATGTACTCCCCCCATTAGGTAATGACTTTATTGCGATGCTCAAAGAAAGTTCATTGGTTTCCGCCGTTGGTGTAAGTGATATTACACGCCAAGCACGGGACTATAATTCAGCCACATTTACGGTTTTCCCGGGCTACAACACGATTGCAGCAACATATCTTGTCTTGACTTTAACCCTGTCTATGGTTGTTAAGGGCATGGAATACTTTCTAAATCGTAGTCGTCGTGATAACCGATAGAAACAATAAGATGACAAATCACGCCAAATTTTTTATGATAAAAAAAATGATGGGGTGACACACAACAAATGAAACAACCAAAAGTCGCATTGGTTTTAGGTGGTGGTGGTAGTCGTGGGATTGCGCATATTGGCGTTCTAGAAGTTTTTGAGCGCGAAGGGATCCCAATAGATCTCATTGTAGGAACCAGCATGGGGGGTATTGTTGGCGCATTATATGCACTCGGATATTCGCCTCGTGCTATTGGCGAACATATGTTAGAGCATATGCAGGGTAGCAATCTATTAAGCATGAACTGGCTAAGTGCCCGCGCCCGCCAACGCAACATTCAAGAACAATTGAATACCACTATTGGTAGCAAAACGTTTAAGGATACCGAAATCCCACTGACGCTAATGGCTGTTGATATGCTTCATGGTGAAGAAATAGCACTGAAATCAGGTTATTTAATGCCAGCCTTACTAGCAAGTTGCGCTGTTCCGGGCGTGTTTCCACCCGTAGAAATTGACAATATGCAACTACTGGATGGTGGAGTAATTGATAGTTTAGCAACCCATATTGCCCATCAACAAGGTGCAGATAAAATTATTGCTGTGGACGTTTACCCAGAACTTGAAAAAGATAATCCTTGGATTGACCCTTTAAGTGCAATTGTTGGCATCGCTTTACCCATCAAATCACTAGGCTTTCCAAATGATTGGGAACGAATCCCTAGTTCAATTTCAGCAATATGGCGTGCCAGCCGTGTTATGACATGGCATTTACACCAACGACGTTTGAATGACAACCCAGCGGATATTTTGCTGCGCCCCAATGTGGACAGCTACGGCTCAATGGATTTCAAAGATATTAAAGGGCCTTTAGAAGCAGGTATTGCTGAAGCAGAGCGCTACTTACCTCAAATTAAAGCATTACGGAAAGCAACACTTTAAAGCAATTCTAGAATCTGTTCGCGGGTCAATACACGGCTTACCCCATGCCCTTCAATAGATTTACCCGCCGCCAGATGCGCAAACCGAACTGATTGCTCAGGCTCATCTGTTTCAGCATAACGCGCAAAAAAAGCTGCAGCGAATACATCCCCAGCACCAGTTGGTTCAACTATTTTAGCTGGCACAGTAGGAACTTCATACCGCTTACCATCCACAAAAAGTGATGCAGCGGATAGATTCCGTGTACACACTGATACAGGGCATAAGGTTGCTAAGCGTTTAATTTCATCTTCATCATACCCAACATCTTCTTCACTAAAGACACATGCCCAAACTGTTGGTAAAAGTTGCTCGGCTTCTTCCCAACGCCGAGGTGTAACTTTACCATCGGGGGCAATACTCCGCATCCACCCTTGAGGGGTAACGCCAATTTTAGCATTGGGAAACGCACGCCCATAATCTAGAGGCACTTCATTCACCAATGGCCCTAGGTGTAACACATCTGGCGGCGTCGGTAAGTGCGGGGCATTTTCAACTGTTATTGGATCAGCTTTAGCACTAAGATATTGAACTCTATTACCGTCAGCATCATACACATTTTTAAATATGCTAGATTCCGCTGATGCCTGCAAATATACTTTTGTATTAGGTTCAAGGGATGACAGATCAATATCAGATTCTGCTGTACTAATGACAGAAACATCCCATCCTAAACGACGCGCTTGTACCCCACTGTAAAAAACAGTTCCACCTAATGTATATCCGTTAAGTGTAATATCTTTAGTAAATGTACCAACTAAAACATAATGCATTATAAAATTTCCTTAACAATCAGCGTATCATATCAAAATATTTTAAGCCGTTGGTCGTAAGTTTTTTAATAAAGAAAAGCGATCATTGGAATTGGGTAGGTTCTGTCGCATAAGAGCACCCTCCACCTGCTGGCGAAGATGATCTAAATCGATATAGAGCTTATTGGCGCAAGCTAGATTTTTCAGATGTAGCCAATAGCGCTCGATAGGATTGAGAAATGGCGAATACTTCGGGAGCCATACCACCTGCAACCGATCAGCAAATGAACTCATCGCAGCCATCGATGCTCGGCTCGTATGAAAAGTAGCGTTATCGAGTACTAATACCACTTTTTGTGTAGGGTAGCATTTC
>JGI12316J15310_10000065_pt3 | contig 36646 bp, 46 predicted proteins | sample MarCyaLeptolynsp_FD_15310 | JGI IMG/M metagenome (IMG submission 15310)
CACCAGCGAGACCGACGCTCTGAAAGGGCCGCCCGAGGGGCTTCTCCTCACGCCCAGGGGTACGACTGGGCGTGGCGACGGGTCCGCGCTCGCTATGTCGACGAACATCCGCTTTGCGAGGACTGTCTCGAACTAGACCGCGTGACGCCCGTCGACGAGGTCGACCACGTCATCCCGTTGCAAGAGGGCGGAGGCAGGCTCGACCCGGCCAACCTACGCTCGCTCTGTCGCAAGCACCACGCCACGAAAACAAAGCGCGACCAGGCACGTCGCCGGGGAGCGCAGGCTTAGCGACCTTTCAGCGCCGTAAGACGAGCACGCACGCCCCCAGTGCTCGTACGACGCCCTCCGGCCTCCCAAGGGGGGGTACGGGGTCGATTTGCCCAAGGCCTTGTCGTGCGAGGGCTCCGCCGTCTCCCAACCCCGCCCGCGCATCAGAAAAAAAAGACCCCACGAATCTATACACTGTGCACACGATGACGATCACGTGCGGGAAATGTGCGGCCGAGCGGCGAGGAGGAGAGCTGATATGTCCGGCTTGTGGATCCACTGCAAGGCATCCGAAAGACACAGTTGCGTCTAGAGACAGGCAGTCCAGCGAAGCCCCGGGGAACTGGACTCGAAATCAAGTCTCCGCTGCTATTCAGACCTTCTTCGTAGCTGCGACCGCCATCTGCGGGGGATCGCTGTGGCTCTATAGGCAGTACTTTCCCGCCCAGCAGGCAGTTCAAGTTGAAGTTGTGAGCAGTGAGGATTTCGAACTACTCCGGCGACGGGAGGCAGATGCGGAGGAGCGGCTCAATAGGGTGAAGCAGGAGGAAAACAAGAGACGAGAGGCGTTGGAGCAGGAGCTCACAGCCGTCAGGACAAAGCTACAACACGCCAGGTCCGAGAATTGGCTTGAACGTTACTCCAGGCCCAGCAACGACGGCGAGCGACCCTATCCTCTATCGATCCTCTGGGTCGTGATACCCGTGATTGCCGTGTGCGCAAGTCTCCTGCTCAAGCGCATGAGCGACCCCCCGCGCACAAGGACGTGGCGCATTCTGGATCTCGCCAACGAGGTCCGCTTTGCTGTCATCGTGATCTTTTTGTGGCATGCTCCGCATTCTTTCTTCGAGGTTCTCCTCTTTGTCAGTGCCTTGCTTGCCAGCGGCTTCACGGCAACGTTGTACCGGAAAAGTATTGCGCTAGGCTTGGATTCTGAGCCACATCGTCAAGTCATGGAGCTGAGGGTATCCGAATTCGTAGTGTGGATGCTAATGCTGTTGATCATCAGCATCTAGCCCAGCAGTTTGTCGATCCCATCGTCCGTCTCACCAGTCTTGTCGCCGCGCGCCCCGGGAGTCTTGTTGGTGTCGATGCGCTCCCAGTCGTAGGGCGTGAGCCCGTAGCGGACGCAGAGGCGTTCGAAGCTACGGCGTGCGTCGTTGAGCGCCTGCACCGCCGGGTGCTTCTTCATCTCGCCGCCACGGCCTTTGACTGCGACTCCCTCTTTCTGAAGCGTCTTGCGGTGCTGGAGGATCTCGCACCAGTACTGAGCGAGCTGCTCCAGCCCGAAGACGTGGATCTCTTCCAGGCCGACGCCGGACTTTAGCAGCCGGGATTCCATCGCGCGGTAGACGGCGCGCTCCTCTTCGGAGGTCAGCGAGGAGAGTTGATCGAGCGGCGTGATCGCCAGCAGCGGCCGTTCCTCGCGCTGCTTCTTCTTCGAGCGACCGCCGTCGATCACGTCGAGAGCACGGGGTTTGCGGGGAGTGGGCACTATACGATCCCCGCGTTGATGGGAGTCTTGGGCTGGAACTCCACGTGGATATGGCTCCCTTCCGAGATCACGTCGAAGTCGTCGCCGAGGGCCTGGCCGAGGGCGTCGGCATAGTCGGCCACCGGGACCCTCAAACCGCGAGCCGAGATGTCGAACGCCTGCCCGGCGTAGTGAAGCGAGCCGCGGCTGTGCCTGCCCTCGGCACCCGAGGACATCTCCCAAGTCGACTCGGGCGAGAGGTCCTCGAGCACGAACATCGAGAGCGTTGCGGCAAAGAGCGTCTCCGGTCGCAGGCCAGCGATGCGGGCTCCGCGCTGACCGGGCTTGATGCGGGTCTCCATGCGGAAGAGACTGCCACGAGTTCGGTTGCGGTGTCCCTGTGTTGGGGCGTGTGCCCTCTCCCCGAAGCGGAGAGGGACTTCAAGGCCCTGCCAAGTCTCCCCGTACTATCTGCTTCGGTTGCCCCCGGGGTGGCCCCTATCGGCGTTTGGTTCTATCCGAGGCCTAGGCCCATAGGAGTTGGGGCGAGCGCAAAAGTTTTGTCAAACGACACCTCCTTCTTTGCTCGCCCTCATCGTACCAGAGTCCGACGGAGACAACGCACCAGCTTTCGGGGCACCATCGCGACTGTAGATGTATGACCGCGCCAAAGCCGAGCGCCCGGTGCGCTTCTACGAGCGTCTGCTTAGGCTCACTGCGGGGCGGTTCCTCGGCAAGCCGTTCCAGCTCGCTGCCTGGCAGGCGTTCGCGATCACGCAGATCTTCGGCCACGTCGACTCCAACGGTGAGCGGCTCGTCTCTGAAGCCTTCATCCAGATCGCGAAGAAGAACGGCAAGTCCGAGTGGGCGGCCGGACTCGCGCTCTATCTGTTGTTGGCCGACAACGAGCCGGCGGCCGAGATCTACGGCGCCGCCGCATCCCGCGCCCAAGCGGGGCTCGTGTTCAACGTGGCGGCCAAGATGGTGGGCCAGTCGCGCGAGCTACATGACCGGTTGAAGGTGTTCCGGCGCTCGCAGCGCATCGTGAAGCGGGCCGATCCTTGGAGTTTCTACCAGGTGATCTCGGCCGACGCCAACACCGGCGACGGCGTCAACCCGCACGCCTGCATCTTCGACGAGATCCACCGGCAGCGACATACGGAGCTGTACAACGTCCTCAAGTTCGGCATGTCGGCGCGATCGCAGGGCCTCATGCTCGGGATCACGACCGCCGGCGCACAGGACGCCTCGCCCCTCGCTCGTGGGCTCTACGAGAAGGCGCGGCGCGTGCAGCGCGGTGAGCTGAAGGACCCGAGCTTCTTCGGGCTGGTCTTCGAGGGCGATCAGAAGCGATGGCAGAACCGTGGCAAGCCCGGTACCGCTCAGAGCCGCGAGGCGATCCTGTCGGGCAAGGCCAAGAGTCCGTGGAAGCGAAAGCCGACCGGCTGGTACGCAGCCAACCCCTCGCTTGAAGGCAACCCCGGGGGCTTCCTCCGCCTCGCAGATCTCGAATCGGACTGCCGAGACGCCGAGCAGAGTCCGGCCCAGCTGAACGACTTCCTCCGTCTTCGGCTCGACCTGTGGACCGAGTCGGTCGTGCGCTGGATCCCGCAAGAGAAGTGGGACAGCTGCAAAGGCGACGTCTATGAAGCCGACTACTACGGCGGCCGCCGTTGCTTCATCGGCGGCGATCTGTCGAGTACTCGCGACGTCACCGCGATCGTTTACCTGATCGAAGACGGCGCCGGGTGGACTCTGCTCCCCAAGCTCTACCTGCCGGAAGTCGGCGTCGAGCTGCGTTCGCGGGCCGACGGCGTGCCCTATGCGCACTGGGCCGCACAGGGCTATCTCACCCTAACTCCGGGCCCCACGATCAACTACGACTACATCCTCCGCGACGTGCTGGAACTCTCAAAGATTTTCTCCGTCGATTCGGTTACGTTCGACAGATGGAACGCCCAAGGGCTGGCGCAGGACCTCGACGACGAGGGCTTTACGGTCCGGCTGATCTCCCAAGGGTTCGGGGACATGTCGCCGGCGGCGAAGGAGTTCGAGCGGTTGGTCTATGCGGGCGAGCTGATCCACGGAGGGAATCCGTTGCTCGACTGGATGGTCAGCTGCACTGAGGTCGCGACGAACACGACCGGCGAGATCCGGCCGAAGAAGCCGGACCGGCAGACGTCGACGAAGCGGATCGACGGAGTGGTCGCGGCGATCAACGCGGTGACGGGACTGATGCGGGACGAAGGAGACGGCGGGATTGGCATCACGGTTCTCAGTGCTTAGGCAGAGCCAGTTGCGGCACGTCGCCGCGATTGCCTTGGCGTTCCTGCCGGACGTCTTGTTGCTGCTCGGGCTTGGAGGGCTGTTCGTCGGTCTGGAGCGGATCCATCACGGTCTCGGCTGGGCCGTCAATGGAGCGTTGCTGGTCGGGATCGGCCTGCTCAAGGGGAGGGCCGTCTAGATGTTCCTCGCCGACGCCCTCAGTCCTCGACAGCTTCGCTCGAACCTGGAGAACCCGAGCGTCCCGCTGATCGAAGCCTTCACCGGGGGCATGTCGACCTATACTGGCCGGTTCGTCTCCGAGCAAACGTTGACGCAGCTGTCGGTCGTCTTCGGGATCTTGAAGATTTACTCGGAAAGCTCCCGCCAGCTGCCGTTGAACCTCTACCGGATCGCAGCCGACGGCTCGCGCACGCTGTCGAACGACGACCCGCGGTCGCGGCTGCTCAACTTCGCGGTGAACCCGTTCATGAACGCCGACGTATTCCGTGGGCTGATCCTCTCGCACGTGTTGGGTTGGGGCAACTTCTACGCCGAGATCGAGTTCAACCAGGCGATGATCCCGACGGCGCTGTGGCCGCTTCCTCCGAGCCGAGTCCAGCGCAAGCTGGACCTCGCGCGCATGAGCGACCTGTACGAGTTCTACGCCGACGACGGGCAAACGATCACGATTCCGGCCGAGCGCATGCTACATGTCATCGGCCCAAGCTTCGACGGTTATCACGGGGTCTCGCCGCTGCGACACTTCAAGCAGACCGGCGCCCTCGGCCTAGCACTCGAGGAATACACGGCTCGGTTCGCCGGAAACGATATGCAACCGACCGGCGTGCTCTTGGCTCCGGGGGCCATGTCCAGCGAGAAGCGGACCAGCTTGCTCGAAGGCTGGCGGGAAGGCTTCTCGGGCATGGAGAACAAGCATAAGATCGCTGTGCTCTCCGGCGGAGTCGAGTACAAGCAGATCACGATCGACCCGGCCAGCTCGCAGCTGCTCGAAACTCGCAAGTTTACGAACGAGGAGTTCTGCCGGCTGTACCGCTGCCCGCCGCACATGCTGGCGATCCTCGATCAGGCGAGCTTCAACAACGTCGAGATCCTCGACATCGGCTTCGTGAAGCACTCGCTGCGGCCGTTGCTGAAGGCGATCGAGTGCGCGCTGATCGTGAGCCTGTTCACACCGGGTGACTGGATGCGCTGGCGGTTTGAGCACGACGTCTCCGACTTGCTGCAAGGCGATCCGGAGAAGCAGGCGAAGGTCGACGAACTGCACGTCCGCATCGGAGCGAAGAACTCGAACGAGATTCGCCGACGGCTGGGCCTCAACCCGCGAGCGGACGGTCTCGGCGACCGCTACATGCAGTCGGTGCAGTTCATGGTCGCCGGCGCGGACGAACCGGAAGAGGATCCGGACGCCGAGCCCGAACCGGAAGCCGACGACGGCGCCGACGAGCGCAGCGTGCAAGCCGCTCGCTCGCGACTGCGGATCCAGAAGTCGACCGCGCTGCGGGGACTGGTCGAGGCGGCGATCTCGCGGGTCGTCGCGATGGAAGAGCGCGAGGTCCGAGCGGCGACGAAGAAGAACCGAGATCTCGGCCAGGCGCTGCGCGGTCGCACGGCCGACATGACCCGGCAGATGGCGCCCGCCTTGGAGGCCACGCGCGAGCAGCTCGTCGAGGCCATCCGCGCCGAACTCGGGATCGACGATGAGACGCCGACTCCGGAGACCAAGAGCGGCGGCCTACGTTCCGCCACCTGGTGGGCGAACCGGCACGTCGCCGAGACGCTGCGAGTACTCGAGGAGTCCGATTCGATCGAAGACCAGCTCGAGGAGTTCCGCTCCAGCCGCGCTGCGGCCGAGGCCGCTTCGGAGCATCGAAGGTTCTGCTCGGCCGTCGCGGCCGATCTGTTCGCCGCCTTTGGAGTGCGCAAGCTCCGTTGGGTCGTCGTCGGCCGTTGCAAGAGTTGCGGCGATCGCGAGAACCAGACGGTCCAGGTTGGCCAACGCTTCGCCGGTGCGAAGAAGCATCCGCCGTTCGACCAGGACTGCGACTGCATGCTGTTTCCGGCCTGAGGGGAGGTTTTCTGATGGATCTAGCCAACGTGAACTACGAACGCCGCTCGACGCCGATCTCCGCGCTCGAACTCCGTGACGACGGCGACAAGACCGTGATCGAGGGCCTGGTCGTCCCGTTCGGACAACGGTCCGAAGACATGGGCTTCTTCACCGAGGAGTTCCGGGGGATCACTCCGGATCCCGAGAACGTCTTCGCGTTGTGGGCCCACGATGTACGGGATCCGCTCGGATCGACTCGCGAGGGCGCGCTCTCGTTGAAGGTTGAGACGCGGGGCCTCGTGATGCGGCTCGAGAAGCCGGTGATCAGCGCGGAGCGGATGGAGATGCTCCGGCGCGGGATCTTGCCGAACGCCTCGTTCGGGTTCGTCGACGCCACGGCCGAATGGGTCGAGGAAGAAGGGAAGGAACACCGGGTCATCCACGACGCGAAGCTGATCGAGGTCTCGGTCGGCGTGGCCTTCCCGGCCTACAAACAGACCGACATCAAGGCCGCCCAGCGCTCGCTTGAGGCCGCACGCGAGGAGCGCTGGAGAGTCGACCAGCAGCTGATGGAGATGGAGGCGCGGGTCCGCACCGCGTAAAGAGGGAGAGAGGAAACGGAGGACTGAAAATGCTTCAACGAAAGACACCCCTAATCGCTGTGGCCGCCGTCGCGCTGGCCGCGGTCTTCGTGTTGGCGCCGCGGCTGTCTGAGCCGCCAGGCGCTCTGGCGGCGAACGTCTTCTCGACGCCCGACGTCGAGTTCATGGACGACTTTCTCGGCACCGAGTTTCTGAAGAGCGAGGCCGGTTCGGACGGCGTGTGGTCGACGACCGAGACGGCGCTGAACAACGCGATTGCGGTGGATCCCGACGCCGAGAACGGCGTACTGGTCTTGCAGCTCGACGCCGACGTGAACGCCGAGGAAGCGACCGTCTACTGGAACGACCAACGCGGGATTGACCTCAACCAAGACGCCTACGTCGAGATGAGGGTACAGGCGACCGTCCTGCCGACGCTGACCGCGGAGGTGGTCTTCGGGCTCGCCGGCGATCGCGCGGCGGCCGCGGACTCTGTCGCCGAACATGCCTGGTTCAAACTCGACGGATCGGGCGCCGTCGTGATGGAGTCGGACGACACGACGAACGACAACGACGACGCGGTGACCAACGTCACGTTTGCGACCGACGTCTGGTACACGATTCGGATCGACTTCTCGGATCTGGCGGACGTGAAGTTCTACGTCGACTCGGGCCAGGTCTCGGCCGGACAAACGTTCGACATGTCGAACCTGACGACCGGCGAGGCGATCATGCAGCCGTACGTGATGCTGTTCAAGGGCGCCGACGCCGGGCTCGGGACCTTCAAGGTCGATTACGTGCGGGTGGTGAGCCGGCGGACCTAGTTCTCTAACGGTCTAGCTCCCGTGGGTTGCGTTGCGGGAGCTAGACCAAACCGTCCCCGGCACTCGGTGTAGAAGGGCGCCGGAGCGGCAAACAAGCATAGCGGATCTCGGCTCTGGCTAGGGGCCTGTGGAAAGCTCCTCGAACTGGCCGATGCAACTGAAGAGTTCGGTGGACTGGCCTCGGTTGCAAGGGGGCCGCCAGTCCACCGAAGTAGATCGAGGATGCCTTGGGGCAAGCTCGAACCACGACGAGCATGTTAGCCAACGTCCACGAACGGAGACCGAAATTCCTTGGACCTCGAACACACTCTCGCAATCCTCTCGCTCATCACGATGGGCGGCACCTGGCTCGGCGCCTTCCTGGCGGTCAAGCACGGGCTGAACGGCGCTCGAAGCGACATCGCGGAGATCCGCACGCAGGTCGGCAAACAGGGCGAGCTGCTGACCGACGTGGACAAGAGGATGGCCGTGTTGGAATCGCGTGTGGAGAAATGAGTTGCAGGGCTAGCTGGACGCCCGGGCAAACGTCATGCTACTCTCTGCGAGTTTAGAGCATACTTGGAGAATTTATGAGATTGCCTGTTGTTTTTGTCGGTTCGGCAAGTGAAACCGGATCGATAGTTCCCGCAATCCAGCGGAATATGGAGAAGGACGCCTACGTGCTGGACTGGAAAAATGCGTTCACGGTTAGTCACTACACGATCCAGGATCTTCAGGAAAGGGTTCAGCAGGCCGATTTTGCCATATTTGACCTGACTGCGGTCGGTCAGCGAGCGGAGCGCGATAGCGTCACGCCTGCTGCGAATCAGAACGTGTTGTTTGAGATTGGCCTCTTTATGGGAGTCCTTGGAAGAGACCGCACGTTCCTTCTCGTGAACGAGGACGCTCCACCAAGCCTGCCGAGTGACCTCGAAGGCGTTACCTACGAGAAATACCGTCCAGACGCTTCCAATATGCGAAACGCACTTGGCCCAGCCTGCGCAACCTTTAGCGCTCGAGTGCGGGAACCTACTGGAATTCATGAGTTCCGTGCGGTTTGCGAAAGTTCGGATGATCTGCTGATGACGTCGACCATGTTCTGGGAAACGGCCGTCTCGGGGTCGCAGCGCGACGAGGCGTTCGCCTCGAGAAACATCGAAGTGAGATCCCGGCTTCTACCAGTGCCATGACAACCGGCAAAAAGGGTTTCGGCGAGACCGCCGAGGCGTTGGCGCGAAATCCACTCGGCATCATTGCCCTCTTCATCGTCCTGGTGTACGGTTTCGCTTCGTTCGTCGTATCCAGCGGCCACTCGCTTACGCCAGAAGAGCGCCTTCCTCTGATCTATTTCCTGGTCGCATTTCCGGTCTTGGTCCTTTGTGTATTTGCCTGGCTCGTCAGCAGCCATAGCACGAAGCTGTTTGCACCAAGCGATTTCCAGGACGAGGAGAACTACGTCAAGATGCAGATGGAAGTAGTGGCGTCGCTCACGGCGGCCACCGCTAAGACGGATACCTTGGCATCTGCGACCGATTTGGACCAAATCGTAGAGGCCGTTCGTTCCGCTGGCCCGGCGGCCGTCGCCACGAGCGATGAGTGGCGAAACCAGATCCTCTGGGTCGATGATCGTCCAGAGAACAATACGCACGAGCGGAAGGCGTTCGAGGCTATGGGGCTTAGTTTCGTGTTAGCCCTTTCGACCGACGACGCGTTCGAGCGACTGTCGAGCAACAAGTTCGCTGCGATCATCTCGGACATGGGGCGGCGCGAGGGGCCGCGAGAGGGTTATGTCCTTCTGGATCGGCTCCGAGCGGAGGGCGATGCGACTCCTCTGTTCTTCTACGCTGCTTCGAGCGCCCCTGAGCACAAGCGCGAGACACGTGAGCACGGCGGACAGGGTTGCACAAGACACGCACAAGAGTTGTTCGAAATGGTCACTCGCGCAGTGATCCTGAGGCAAGCCAACTAGGCGAAGTTGTCTACCGTCCCGCGGGCTTGCGTGTTAGGTCCTAGCGGTGTCCGACATCCTCAGCGCAGCCCCTCCAAGCCCGAGGACCCGCCGGCCAACAGGTCGGCGCCTCCGATGGCGGCGACGGCCATCACAATCACGGCCAGGACGGCGCTGATCGCGTAGCCGGACTTCGAGTGGAAGCGGTCCTGCTTCAGAAGAATGGACTCGACAGCCCGGAAGAACGCGTACGAGGCGATGATCAGCCCTATCGTCGGAATCATGTTGTTGCTCCTGGAGTCCTCTCTCGGTTGCGATTTGCGGGGTGCTCCTCTGAAATAGCCGAAGCGCCCCTGGTTGGCTCGGTACTGGCGATGGAGAGTGGATGAGGACGAAGTGGGGCGAGAGGCTATCGGCTGGCTACCGGATTTCTCGTCTCTATGATTTGATCAGCTTGCCTTCGTGCGACCGATAAAAGTCCGAGTTACGCTGTGCGAGGAGCTCGATCAGTTCGTCGAACACCATGTCAACTTCGATCGGATCGCTAGGGTTCCCGGCCAGGTAGAACTCGTAGCTGGGCATGAACGGGTTCGCGTCGACGAGGCAGATGTACATTCTCTCAAGCTGCTCGTCCCGTCCTGCTGGGTCTTCCCGCCCCGTAAACATCTGGAAGCGGGCGTGTGCGTTCAGAAACGTGGATTGCCGATTCTTAGAGTCGTCCTTGGCGGCTCCCCGATCAAAGAAGAACACGCCCGCTAGAACGGCGAACGGGAAACGCCGGTGTAGAGTGACGGATTCGAACAGCATGTCGCCGCGCCTGTTGGTCAGATTCTTTTGATAGTTGTTCGTGCGGCCGTCTGCGAAATTGATCGATTTGATCGATATCGCCAGCAGCAGTCCCGACTCCTCGGTGGCCCAAGTGACGTCTACTTTCTTGGCGCCAATCCCACCCGACATCCGGCGCTCTGCACCCGAGATACCCGCATCTCCGGGCGGCGCGGGAAGTGCACCTACCAATCCTCGTCTCCGTAGCTCCGCCCCGAAGGCGTACGCAACGCTCTTAGAGAGTTGCTCGGAATAGGCCTTCTTTTCACTGGCTTTTGCGCTTTCGCCCGGCTTCGGAGGCAGGTCCTTCAAAGCCGCAGTCAGGAGATCGCTGGCCTTACTCACCGCGGGTCCTCGATCGAGCCAAGCGGCGATCAAACATGGCTCGCCGAGCATCCCTAATGGAGTCGAGCTGACTCTTCCTCGTCTTTAGATGACCAGTTAGCAGCACTCGATCTACCAGGTTCACGACCTTGGCGAGGTCTCCGTTTCGAAGGTGAAGGGCTAGCTGCGGCCGCAGCGACTCCAGCTCGCTCTCGACATCCCTTAGGGTCGATTCCGAAGGAACAGGCCAGAGGTCGGCTTCGCGCGGTTCGAGCTTTAGCATTCCGCCGCCATAAGAGCGGCCGCATAGCTCGGCTCCAAGTAGAGTGACGCTGTTCAGCATTGAAATCGGCAGCAAGGCAGTTCCGATCGCTCGATTTCGGTCCTTGAGATAGACGCAGTGAATCGAATTGAGACATTCGACGCCGGCTTCGTTGGTCACAAGCCTGGGAGCGTCGTGATTCATGTACGTGAGAAACAGGTCTGGAGCCGGCACGCGAGGAACCTTCCACCAGGGACTTCGGACTCTACACTTGTACGCATCTTGGACCCCGGACGCCTCGCCTGATGCAATGTAGACCTTGCTCGCAGCCGAAAGCTGCCTCTGATCGGGACGAAAAAGGTAGACGCGCGCCCCTAAGTCGCGCATCTCTCGCCATGCCTTTTCCGAGAAGGTGAGGCCGCGCAAATGACGCGATCCTGGCGGCGAGATTCGAAGCAGGTCTTTCTTCCTTAGGCCCAGCTCGCTGGCCTCTGAAGCTGATAGACAGAAGAACCGATTGTTCCCGGTCACCATTCCGAGGCTTGTGTCGCCCCAGTCCTTCAGGGGAGTGAATGCGTCGCTCTCCACCAGCGTCTTGTAGTTCTGCGCAGCACCTTGCGGGATGAGTGCAGAGAGCCACTTGTCTTGACCGTCTGGGCTCCACCGATGCCATCGAAGATTGGCAAGATCTTCTAGGTTCTGCGCTTGGTGAAGCTCACAGTGATCAGTGGGCCCAGTCCCCTCGGCGAGCAAAAGCACGACTTCCTCGGAAACACCCGGGAACGTACGCTCTTCAAACAGGATCAGTTTCACGCTTCCGAAACGCTGCATTAGGAACCGGCGTACAGCAGCGGCATAGTTCACCGAGAGCAGCTCCGCGGGCAGCACCAGTGCCAGTCTTCCAGCCGGTTTCAGGAAGGCCGCAGCATGAACTACGAATGGAGCCCACGAACTTGCGAGACCGGTCACTCGTACGCCCTGAGCGAGAGCTGCTCGGGCCCCTTTCTCGCGCGCTTCGCCAGCGAAACTTTGGTACCGAACGTACGGTGGGTTGCCGACAACAGCGTCAAACACTGGGTTTGGTTGCCGGTCGAAAAAGTCGCCGCAATCGAGCGCGGCGCCTGCGCCCACACGAAGCAGCTCCGCCTCGGCGTACCGAATCGACTCCCGATGGATGTCAATACCTTCGATCTGAGTCGGACTAGGCTCAGCCCCCAGTGCTCTTAATCGTTCGATCCCCGCGGTTAAGAAAACTGCCTCCCCGCAAGACGGCTCCAGCATCTTCTCGTCGTGGTGCCGAATGGCCCAACTCGCCAGAAACTCCGCTACGATCGGCGGCGTGAAGAACGCCCCTCGCTCCTTCCGATGCGCGACTTCAAGCATGGATGCAGTCAGAGTAGCGCGCCGCGGGGGTCTAGTGGGTCTGAAACGTTACTGAATCGCATTGTTCTGGCCTCAACAGTACCACGGAGGGCCAGTACCTGGAATGTGAGCGCGCACACCCCTCCGACGACGCACAGAAGTCGAGCCTAGGCGCCAGGTCGATTTCGCCTCAGGGCGAACTGGTACTTCCGCTGGCTAGCTTCGCCGGAGGGCGGCCAATAACTTCTCCAACCGCCTCCGAATCTGCCTTAGGACGCGCAGGTGTCCACGCATCTCCGCGATGTCAATTTTCGGGTGCATGATCTCTCACATGCACGCCGGCAGCGCCCGCAGTCTAGAAGGCGCAGACCTCGAATGGCGGCCGGCTCGCGACTTAGTTAGCTTTCGGACATCTGCTCGCGCTCCACCTGTTTCCGAGTCTTGGCGTAGTCGTCCGCTGCGCCAACGGCTTCAAGCAGGATGCCGCGAAATGGGTTCTGCTTGTCCCGGAGCGCCGACAGAACGAGGCGCACAACCTTCTCTTCGCGAGCTGTCCTAGGGCCTTGGTTCTCGTCGTCAGCGTCCTTCCCGGATAGATCTCTAGTGATCAGGCGCTCAACTTCGTCTAGCGACGGAGGACCCTCCTCGCCGAAGTGTTGGGTCCATAAGGCGACTGCGCTGAATAGTCGGAGGTATGGCTCAAGGCCTTCACGCGAGTAGCGGAAGCCCTCATCAATCTCCTCGTAGAACTCAAACGCCTGCCGAACGATGTCGGTGTAGGGCCGATCCAGAGATGTCGCGGCCAGTTTGAGATTCCGGCGCTGTTCCGGGGTAGCCCAGAAGAAAATTTTTACTCGTTCCGAATCAGGCATTTGAGGCATACATAGGTGCCTTGAGGCACATAGTACCTTGACAGTGAGGCACCAAGGCACCACAATTGGTGCATCAGGGGCAGCCCCAATATGTCACAAGGCACCAAAACCAGCAATCACGTCGTGGTCAAGCTGAAGATCCCGACTGAGATCCACCACCAACTCAAGGTCTTCGCGGTGCGCCGCGGCGTCTCGTTGCATGACACCTGCATCGAGTCGATCGCGGACTACCTGCAAAGGAACGCCGAGGCTGCGGACTCTCCTGTAGCTCAGTCGGCTGCCTAGGAGACACGAATGTCGCGCCTCCTGAGCAAGTTTCCGCCGGGCAAGGCGGAGTCGTCTACGGGCGATCTGGACCACCTGGGTCCGACCGCTAGGGTCATCTTGGACCGGTCGTCGGACCCAGCGCGAGAAGTGCTTCAGAAGCGCTTTCGTGCGGCTTGCGCTGCATGGAAGACCGCCACCGACAACACGAACGACGGCCTGGCCGATGCGCTCGGCTGTTCCGCACTTCAACTTAAGCACTGGCTCTCTTCTGATCGGAGCCGCCGGGTGCCCTCCGAAGTCGTCGACATCGTCGAGCGGATGGCGCAGCAGGCGAAATCAGGTCTCAGCCGCGACCAGATCATCGACGCGGTCGCTGATCTCTGCCGCGCCGAGGCGCGGTTTGACCGCATTCGAAAGATGCTACTGGAGGCCACGGCATGATGGCCCCGACCGCGGCCGCCAAGCAACGGCTTCGTCAGGCGTACTACGCGTGGCGAGTCGCCAAGCAAAACCGCTACAAGCGAGAAGACTTCGCGGCCGAACTCGACATTACGTTCTTCGCCTTGAAGCAGATGCTCAGTTCGGACGCCAGCCGACGGGTACCTAATCGGCTTCTGATTCGTGCCGAAGCGCTCGCCCGCCAAGCTCTCCAAGAATCCCTGCGGGAGTTTGAGGCCTACGTACGTGGCAGTGAGCTGACGCCCGAGGAGCCGCTTCCGTCCAGTGCCGATCCCGCGTTTGCGCTGCGCGATCTTCCGGAGTTCCAGGGGGAAGCAGCTTGAATCACACGCCCCACTGCTGCGAAGCCCAAGTGCCGTCCGCCGGCGGCTTCACGCAGGACGGCGAGCGGTGGGACTGCCCGACGTGCGGGACGCGCTGGATCCACGTGGTCGAGGAGTCCGAAGGCTGCTGGTGGGAGCGGGTGGACGACGAAGACCAAGACCGGGAGGCCGCATGAAGCTGATCACCCTCCGCCCGGATCACGAGGTCGGCGTCATCGTCGGCGGCCCGAGGAAAGCGCTGCCGACCTCGAAGAAGTCGAAGTGCGACACCTGCGGCTCCGAGGTCTGGCTGGCGCCGTCGTCTCTGAAGCTGATCGAGCGCCAGAACCCTGAGATCGCCTGTTTGCAGTGCGTGATCGATGCCGGGGGTTTCCCCGAGCAGGCGGCCGTTGCCTCGGCGGAAGAGTATCTCCGAGATCTCGGAGCGGGAGGTCTGAATTAGCGCCATGCGACTGCTTGAAATCCTGTTGACCAAACCGCAGGCGAAACCGGAACCGGCGCCGGTGATCGAGTTCCCGGGTCGGGACGAAGGCTACGAGCACAAGTTGCGGGTCATGTCGACGATCTGGCAGGAGTCGGCGATCCGAACGCTCGACACCCTGGCGGAGATGCACTTCCCGTCGTCGCCGAACTGCTGTCGGGTGCGCGATTTCGACTGCGCGGACGACGTCAGTCACGACGGGGTCGAGTGGTGGGCCGAGAGGCGGAACGCACTCATCGACCGCGCCTACAGTCTTCGGAAGCGTCCTGGGATCGACGCGGACATTCGCGAGTTGCTGGTACGGATCGCCTCGGAAGAGAAGACCTACAAGCTCACCGAGATCACCCCGGGGACCTGTCGGCCTTGGTGCGAACTGATCGTCGCGGCGCGGATCCAGATAGGCTGGCTCGGGCTCCCGTGGGACGGCTACCCGTGGCGGGACGACGAGGCTCCCGACGAGATTGAGGCGTTCAAGAGGAGCGTGGACCGATGACGGACGTCGAGATCAAAGACACGCTCGCCAGGGCGTTCGCTGAGATGCGCGGGTCCTCGGAGCGGGTGCCTGAGTGGTTTGGCGGTCGGCAGCTGGAGCGCACCGAGGAACTCGCGGCCTTGACTGTGGTCACGCTCCGATTGATTTCAATCGGCATACCCCCAGACCGCGCCATCGCGGGCGCCATCTCGAGCGGAATCTATCTTGGCCTGCGCATGTCCGAGCTGAACGAGACCGACAAGGCCGTCGAGTCTGTGGAGCGTGCGTCGTGACCGGCTCCAAGCAGCCGAGGCCGTTTGAGCAGACCGTCGCGCGGGCACGTCTGATGCGCTCGTTCGAGTTGATCGAGCAGCTCGACCGCTGCTACGGCCGGCACGCCTGGACGGGGCCGGTTCCCGAGGCGACGCTCGATGCCGCGCTCTTGCTGACCAGGCAGTCGCTACAGGAGCGCAATGCTTGACCGAAGCGGTGACCGCAGAGACATGCGCTCGTTGCGGATCGCCGCTCAAGGGCTCGCACCTGGTGCGCCGTCGCTACGACGATCGCGCCCAAGAGACGTTCGCGGCGTTCGTCGAGAGCTGCGGTTTGTGCCCTGTTCACCTGGCCGAGCGGCTCGATCGAGATCTCGCGGAGTTGGCGCGGCTGCGTGAGTACAAGCGCGAGTTCGCGGGTCGGATGCGGAAGAAGGAATCCGAGATCCGCTGGCTCGATGAAGAGGCGGGGCGCCTGCGGGTCGAACTCGACCGGGCGCAACGACGGTTGAAGGCGATAGGAGGGAGACGAACGGTATGAAGCACTACACGATTGAACAGGTTTTCGGCCCGGCGCCGGTGAGCGAGAGCTACCACGGCCAACCCCACGGTAAGGACTGGCAGGCGGCTCGCAACGAGTGGGACCGGCTCGTCGCGGGTTTCGTCGGCGTGAAGGCGCGCATCGACTCGGACGGAGAGATCCTGGCGCCGATGGGCGAGCTGAACGCGAAGCAGCTCGCTCAGATCGAACCGGCACGGCGCGTGGCCGTCAAGCTCGAAACCACCGTCCACGTGGTCCTGTGGGATCTCGGCCACGGGAAGCTGCACGCCGTGACGAAGGACGTGACGGCGCCGGGCTCGAGCGTGCAGAACAACGTCCTGCGCGAAGTCCGGCCGTTGCGGTTGCCGCTCGACTTCTTCGGCAAGCCTGGGCTGGGCGACGACGAGGTCGACAAGATGATCGTCCGCGAGTTGATCGAGCGGATCGACAAGGGCATTCCGATTCTCTTGGCCGACGACGGGTTGCTCCCGCCGTCGAAGCGCCAAGAGAACAACCGGCTGTTGCGCGAGCAGGCCGACGCCGAGGATCTTCCGGGCGTCGAGGCGCTGCCGTCGCTCTAGGAGCCGTTTCCCGATGTACGTGTTCCTCGCATCGTTAGTCGCGTTGCTGGTCGTCGCACTGATCGTGATCGTTTCGTTCGGGATCGCCCTCGCGGCGGCCGCGCGGGACGTGAGCGGGCGGCTCGTCGAGCAGCCGTCGCCTAGCCGCCGAACGAGTCGTCCCTGGCTCAGAACGTAGGCACCGAAGAAGGAGGAGTTGGAAAGGTATGGATCTCGGAATCACCGTCAAAGACAAGATCACGGGCTTTACCGGCAGGACGACCGGACGGGCGGCCTACATCACCGGCTGCGACCAGTACCTAGTGGCGCCCAGCGTATTGGCTGACGGCTCGTGCCCCGATTCACGTTGGTTCGACGAGACGCGTCTCGAACGAACGGACGAGAACGAGGAACCGCTTCAACTCGAAGCGGAGAAGCCTGGCGCCGACATCCAAGCTCCGGTCAAGTAGAGATGGCCGAGCTGTGGCAGTACCACGTTTCCGAGCTGATGCTGGTAGCGAAGTGCGCCTATCGGTGGCAGCTCGAGAAACTCGAGGGGAGGCGGCCGGGCTTGACCCGGTCGTACCTCGCCGTCGGCAGCGGCGTCGACAAGTCGGTCGGGAGTAACCTCGGAACCAAGATCGAGGAAGACGAGCTGCTGCCGGTCGACGTCTGCCAAGACATCGCGCGAGACGATACCGCAGAGCGCCTACGGGACGGCTTCGAACCGGACGAGGACGAGCGCAAGATCGGGCTTGAGCGTGCGAAGGGGAAGGCGATCGACAAGGCCACTCGGATGGCCGAGGCGCATCGCGAGTTGATCGCGCCCGCCATGCGGCCGGCGAACGTGGCCGCGAAGTTTACGATCAAGGTCCCGAGGCGCGACTACGAGATCGTCGGTGAGATCGACGTTCGAGAAGTCTACGCGCAAGGCGTCGCGATCCGAGACACGAAGACGACGGCGACCAAGCCGTCAGCGGACACGGCGTTTCAGTCGACGCAGCTGACGATGTACGCGATGGCCGAGTACTCGGTCTTCAGTGATCACGTCCTACCGGTCGCGTTGGGGTTGGACTTCCTCATCGACTACAAGGCGAAGCCGCGCAGCGGCCCCGGTCACGACGCTTGGGTGAAGGCGGAGGCGGCGCTCGGACGCAAGCCGCCGGCGGTTCCGATGACGCAGCAGACGCACAGGTCGATCGACGACTTCGAAGCGCTGCTCGCTCGCATCGACATCTTGGACGGGATGCGTCGACGCGGCGACGACCTGGTCGCCGAGGGTAAAGAGCGCCTCGATCTGTTTCCCGCGGACGCGAGCAACAAGGGCGCGTGGTGGTGCTCGAAGGAGCACTGTCCCCACTGGGTCTACTGCAAGTTCGTGAGACGGCCGGTCTCGGCCAACGTGCCGAAGCTGGTGCAACTCGGAGAAGAGGCGGCGTAGGGAGGCTGAAGGTGAGCGAAGGAAGCATGACGACGGCGTTGGCGCCGCAACAAGAGACAGGCGTGGATCTGGCAGGCGCCCGACAGAAGTCCGAGGCCGTGGCGACGGTCGAGGCGCAGGTCTTCATGGCGAAGCAGTTCCCGCGCAACGAGGACGCCGCCTATCAGCAGATCGTCAAGACCTGCCAACGGCCGAGCTTCGCGCTCGATGCGACGTTCAGCTTTCCGCGCGGCGGATCCACGGTCGAGGGCGGGTCGATCGCTCTCGCGCGCGAGATGAAGCGCCACTGGGGCAATATCGACTCGGGCAATCGGATCGTTCGCGACGACGGCAAGACGATCTTTGGCGAGGCCTTCGCTTGGGACTTCCAGACGAACACGCGCGAACGCCGCGAGTTCCAAGTCTCGAAGTACATCTGGAAGCGCGGCAAACGCGGTCAGCCCGGCCGTCACGTCTTAGTCGGCGCACAGCGCGGCGAAGACGAGAAGGATCTCGAACGCGACCTACGCGAGAAGTTCCAGAACATCGCGGCGCGCGCCGAGCGCGAGTGCATCTTTCACCTGATGCCGAGCGACTTCCGGGAGGAGGCGGTCGCCGAGGCGAAGGAGACGATCCGCAGCCGAATGCAGGACGATCCCGACTCGGTAAAGAAGCTCGTGATTCGCGGCATGGCGCGGGTCAACGTCACCGCCGAGATGATGGAAGAGTTCTTGGGCTGCAAGTTGGCCCAAGCGAGCCCCACGCAGATCGAGCAGCTGCGCGAGCTGTATCAGAAGATCCACGGCGGCGAGGCCACGTGGCGCGACCTGACGGCGCCTGAGCCGCCGAAGAAGGAAGAGCGCAAGACGGGGTCGATCGATCCCGACGAGCTGACGGCCTCTCCCAATCCGAACCGCGGTCATGACCGCTCCAACCCGAGTTCCCCGTCTCACTCCACGGGCGGGGCCGAGGCTTCCTCAGAGACGCAATCGGGCGCGACCTCTGAGGGGGCCTCGGAGAGTTCCTCCGACAGCGGCACGGAGGATGTTCCTCCTTACGCAAAACGTCAACCAGCCGAGGGCGTGGCCGCGACGCCCTCGGCGCAACACCAGAGCGACGGGCCGAAGCGGCTGAAGCTGGCCGACCTGGATCCCGACGAGACGGCCGCCGTCTCGCCGTACCTGACCTCCCAGGCAGGACCGGCGAAAGCGGACCAGAACGTCTGGCTGTCGAAGTTCGACGGCGACAAGGCGACCTTGCTCGAGGCCGCCGGCGACTACAACGAGCGCAACGGACTCATGCCCGACGGCACGCGCCGCGAGCCGGGTACGGCCTCAGGGAAAAAGTCTCAGCAAGCTCTGAAGATGTGAGGGAGAACGATCCTTGGCGAGACGAAACAAGACGATCACCTTTCCGCAGTGCCGATTGCACAAGGTCACTGCGACGGCGAGAGAGGGCGCCCACGGCCACTACTGCCGCGGCGTGATCCACCTAAAGGGCGAGATGGCGGCGGCGCTGGCGAAGCGGCTGGGCGTCGAAGACTCGTTCAAGAACCCGGCGATCAGCGAGTTCCAGATCCCGGGCGAGAAGCTCTCAGACTTCGATCCCGACAGCCGGAACTACTCGATGCAACTGCTGTCGATGAACAGCCGCTCGGTCCAGCTGAGCGTGGGCGTGGTCTCGGTCTACGCGATCAAGTGTAAGCGCGGGGGCGGGGAAGTCTCGCTGAGCTTGCAGATGGCGTTCGACTCGCGGGTCGGCCGTGCGGTCAACGAGTTCTGCTGGGACACGCCCGGCTGGTGCGGCTACGTCGAGATCGCGCCGACCCAAGAGGCGCTCGACTTCGACCCGACCGACGACGACGAGCCGGAAGAGGAAGAGCAGCCGGAGGCGGCATGAGGATCACGGTCGAGAGCACGACCCGCACGTGCTTTCTCAACGGCGTCGAGTGCCGTCTCTGGGAGGGGGCCACCGAACGAGGCCAACGCGTCCACTGCTTCATCGCGCTCGTAGGAGCGGACAAGAGTTGCGATCTGTCCGAGTTCGAGCGCGACCTCAAGGAAAGGCGTCCGCCCTCGGCTGAGCTGGCCGAGACCGTGCCCGCGAGGATGATCCTGTGACGACTGCCGCACACGCGGTCAAGCTCCCTGACGGGCTCGTAGCCAAGCGCTATGCGTCCGTCAGCCGCTACGCGCATGCGACGGACACGCGGCCCGCCAGGCCTCAGTTGAAGCCCAAGTTCACCCGAACCGATCTCGAACGTTGGCTGATCAAACACAGCGTTCAACAGCGCGGCAGCATCTGGGAATGCACCTATCGCTTCCCTGGGTGCACCGTCCACCTAGGACCGAACGACGTTTCGCTCGACCACGTCGAGCCGATCGTCCGCGGCGGTCTCACCACGCTCGACAACCTGGCCGTCTGTTGCCAGGACTGCAACCGCATCAAGTCGAGCGATACGCTCCAAGACGCGCTCACGCTGAGGGACTTCCTAAGTGGGAAGCGGCCCGCAAGCGGAGCGTCTCTCGACCTCAGCCGCAGCATCATCAAGCGGCTGAAACAACCCCCTAACTACCACCTTGGAAAGAAGCGTCAGGACGGCTCCAAGCCGCGACCTCGCCGCCGCTTCCCGCGTGGCCATAAGCCCGAATTCGGACGGCGCGACGAGCTGTTCGAGGACAAGGATTTCTAAGGCTGTCGTGATGTTGATCGATGCTCAGCGGAATCGTCAAACTGCTACGTGGAGCCGGAGAACACCTGGCCGCTCTCTCAGATGCCGAACTACGGGTGTTCATTATCTTGCTGCTCAATGCGGATTCCACCGGACAGAACCGCGGCGTCTTCGTAGGGACGCAGCTCGATCTCGCCAGACTTGCAGGCGGCTCTACATCGCGCGTCAATCGCGCGGTGAGAGACCTGATCAAGAGGCGTTGGATTGCCAAAGTTCCGCGGGTAGGATTCGAGATTCTCGGGTACGACGGGGACGAGGACGGGGCGCCGGAAGCCGCTCCGAAGAAGGTCGAAGAATCCCGCCAGCGGGATATTCAGACCCCGCAAAAAATCCCGCCAGCGGGATATTTGGAGCGCGAGAAAGGCGAAAGGAAATCCCGCCAGCGGGATATTTCCGATGCGAAAAAATCCCGCCAGCGGGATATTCGGGGGTCACAAAAATCCCGCCAGCGGGATTTACCACCGAGCAGCGGGATCGCTACACCACTTCTTTCTATAGAAGAAGAGAAGAAGATAAGAACCCCCCCCTTACCCCCCCCTGCTGGGGGGGAATTGGTGGGGGGAGAACACGCCAAAGCTTTCGATCTTTGGTACGGGGTTTACCCTCGCAAGGTCGCCAAGCAGGACGCCCGCAAAGCCTTCCTCGGCGTCATCCGAACGGCCGACGATTGGCGGCTGTTGCTGGCCAACTCGAAGGCCTGGATCGAGAGCGATTTCGCCGAGCGCTCGACGGACAAGATCCCGTACCCGGCGACCTTCCTGCGGCGAGGAGATTGGCAGGAACCGCCCCCCGAAAGGCGCGGCGGATCGACCCGGCTGCGCAACGCCGTCGACGAACTGAGGGACCTGTGATGATCGATCGCGACACCGCCCGAGCCATCGTGGCCAGCTTCTCGAACCAGCCCGGCTACCCGGAAACGCGAGAAGGTCTGGCGGTCCTGATCGACGCCTTCGAGCGAGAGTCCGACGATCGGGACCACGCCTGGCAGATCGCCGAGGAGCTTCGGATCGAGAATCACTTCGCGCCGACGGTCGCCGGCGTTCACCGGATCGCCTCGGCGACGCGGAAACCGAAGCCCGAGCGCGGGTGCGAGCGCTGCGAGTCGGGTTGGCTGGAAAGCCGGACGGAGGTTGACATCCGCGGCGTGAAGCAAGAACTGTCGGCGGTGCGCCGTTGCCCGGACTGCTACCCGGAACGCACCCAACTCGAGGGCGGTGAGGCGCGGCCGAGGAAGCTGATCGGCGCCGCCGGCGCGAGCGGGCTGGAAGATGCGGGCCACATCGCCAAGAGGCTGTTGGGCGGTGGCGGGGAGATTGCTTGAATGGCTTGGCTGTATGTGCCGGGGTTGGCGGACTCGAGCTTGGGCTCCGAGTTGCTCTCGGAGACGCCTATCGAACTGTGGGCTACGTCGAGCGGGAAGCCAGTGCGGCGGCCGCTCTCGTGGCGCGGATGGACGAAGAGGCCTTGGATCGAGCGCCTGTGTGGGACGATCTCGCAACCTTCCCGAGCGGCCTCTATCGCGGCCGAGTGGATCTCGTCTCTGCCGGTTTCCCCTGTCCGCCCGTCAGCGTCGCCGGCGAGCGGAAAGGAGTCGAAGACGAGCGGTGGATCTGGCCGCTCGTCTGGCGTACCGCTCGCGACGTGGGAGCCCGCTGGCTGTTCTTGGAGAACGTCACAGGGCTCACTTCTGACCGGCGAGCTTTCGGAGCCGTTCTCGGGGACCTGGCCGAAGGCGGGTTCTCTTCACAGTGGCTGTGTCTACGAGCGTCCGATGTCGGCGCTTCGCACCGGAGGGACCGCTGGTTCTGCCTGGCCCACCACGAGCGCGGCGGACGGGGAGCGACAGACCCTCTACTGCCGCAGGAAGGAGAGGAACCCGACACTGGAAGGAGCGTCCCGCGGTTGGGAGTGGCTGACTCCGACGACCTCGGACACCTGCGGATGCCGGGAGGAGGACGGAAAGCGCAGCGGTGGGCTGAACACGCAATCGAGCGAGTGGCCGACCCCGGACACACCGAACGGCGGACGCACCGCAAGCCGGGAGGAGGTCGAGACCCGCGGCACGACGAATCAGGGCAAGCGGCAGATCGGGTTGTCGATGGCGTCTCGGTACTGGGCCACTCCGAACGCGGCCGTAGTCAACGATCGGGAAACCCCGCAGACCTGGATCGCGAGGCAAGGGCGCAGAGAAAAGGCGTTCAGCGAGCCGCTAACCATTCAAGTTTGCAGCTTCCAGACTTCGCACTCGCCCGAGACGATGCGAGATGGTCGGATGTACTCGTCGGCCGAGCGGATCTCGCGCCCGCTGTGCCGCTTGTTGGCGGCCACCTGGCGCGCCGACTCGCGCGGGTTGCTCAGGCTGAACCCGAACTTCGTGGACTGGCTGATGGGCTGGCCCATCGGTTGGTCCATGCCCGAATCGATCGGCTTCGGGCGACCGGAAATGGAGTCGTACCTCTCCAGGCAGCGGCTGCGTTTGTGGAGCTTGTTCGACGCACGGAGGGCGGCGTAGAGTGAGCGCGAACAGCAGAATCGAGTGGACGACGCACACGCTCAACCCGTGGTGGGGCTGCGAGAAGGTCTCCCCGGCGTGCAAGCTCTGCTACGCCGAGACGTGGGCCAAGCGCACCGGACATCAGGTCTGGGGCGGCGACTCCCCTCGGCGCTTCTTCGGGGAGAAGCACTGGGCCGAGCCGCTGAAGTGGAACCGCAAGGCGGGCCAGGCGAAGGAGCGTGCTCGGGTCTTCTGCTCCTCGATGTCGGACATCCTTGAGATCCATCGAGACGCCGAGGTCGCCCATCGTCAGATGCGTGAGCGCAGACGCCTCGGTCACCTGATCGAGATCACCGAGCACCTGGACTGGTTGTTGCTGACGAAGCGGCTTCAAGACGGCGGCCGGTGCTTCACGGAGATGTTCGGCGACCGCGGCAAGTTCCCGAAGAACGTCTGGATCGGGACGACGATGGAAGACCAGGACCGGGCCCAAGAGCGCGCCCCGAGGCTGTGCAGCTTGACGTCGACTGTTCGATTCGTCTCCGCCGAGCCGCTGCTGGGGCGGCTGAGTTTGCGCGATCTCGACGTCGGCGGATACCTCGCCGAGCGCTACCCGATTCCCGGCGAGTTCGGGCACATCCCTGTCCGGCTCGATGCGCTCACCGGTTCCAACGACGGCCAGGCCATGGGCGGGACCAAGGCGCAGCCGGTCGATTGGGTAATCGCCGGCGGGGAGTCGGGGCCCGGGGCGCGGCCGACCGAGTTGTCGTGGTTCCGCGATCTACGCGACGAGTGCGCCGACGCGGGCGTGCCGTTCTTCATGAAGCAAATCACCGAGCGCGGTCGCAAGATCCCGTTCGACGACTGGCCGGACGATCTCAAGGTCCGGCAGTTCCCGGAGGTACGCGCTTAAACAGTCTCCCGCGAGCGCGTTTTTCATGCCCAGCAGACTCAGCCAAGTCGCTACGCTTTTCCCCACGGAGGAAGAGATGGGGAGACGCCGGTACCAGCGCCCGAAGGTCGAGAAGCGCACGGACGTGAAGCGGCCGTACTGGACGGCCCGTGTACGCAAGCAAGCGAATGTCGAGGGGAGGCGCGCCCGGCCCCGTCTGTTTCTGGGCTACTGTCCGACGACGACCGATCCCGAAAAGCGCAAGGAGCGCGGAGAACTCACCAAGCCGGAAGCGGAACGAAGGCTGGCGAGGGTCTTGGAGGAAGTGAACGCGCCGAGCACCGTCGCGACCGGGTCAGACGTAAAGCTCGGGGAGTTCGCGCGGTCGCACTGGATTCCGCGACACGTCTCCAACGTCGGTACAGGGACGGCCAAGAAGTACCGGCTTCATCTCAAGAACCATATCCTGCCCGCTCTCGGCTCGCTGAGGTTGGGAGACGTTACGACGTTAAGGATCCAGGACCTGGTCAACGATCTCAGGGCGCGGGGCAAATCTTGGCACTTGCGCAACGACGTGCTGGGGATTCTCTCTTCGATGTTTTCGAAGGCGCAGGCCTGGGGCTTCTACCCGGATCCTCGAAACCCCTGCCGCGATGTTGAACTCGGGAGAAAGACGGCGGTCCGAGAGAAGCGCTATCTCAAGCCGGATCAGGTGCAGCTTCTCATCGACTCCCTGGACGACGTTCCCGCCCTCCTCGTTCTGCTGTGCGACGAGACCGGATGCCGCATCTCAGAGATTCTTGGTCTTCAAGAAAAGCACATCGACTACCCCGAAAAGGGCCAGGCGCTCATCGCGCAGCGGTGGTCAAGAGGCGATCTAGCCGAGACCAAGAACGACGGCGCCAAGCGCCTAGTCGGGCTCGGCGGAGCCGCCTCTGGGATCCGATCGATGATGACCGGAGACCCAGAGCACTTCATCTTTGACCGCGGCGACGGCCTGCCGCTCGACGATGACCGGGTTCTGGGGGATTCGGTGCGTCCGGTGCTGAAAGCGCTCAAGCTCTGGACCGAGGGCATGGGGTGGCACTCGTTCCGCCGGAAGGCGATCACCGAGTGGCAGGCCGCGGGCGCCAGCGCGATTGAAGCGGCGAAGATGGCCGGCCACTCGAAGCCGGTCACCACCTTCGACTACACGATTCTCGATCCCGAGAGGGCCAAGGAAATCCGCCGAAAGCGGCGGGAAGTCATGTGAAGACCGTTTTTCTGGACCCGTTTTGGACCCGCAAAACGTATGTCAGGAGGATAAGCCCTTTGAAATGTGTACGGACAGTCGAAAGCCGCACGGCAATTTGCGACCATAGCCGGGTTGAGGGACCGGCGAGTCGTCATCAGCGGCGTCGGCGTGGTCGCGCCGAACGGGGCCGACCGCGAAAGCTTCGCGCGAGCCGTGGCGCGCGGGGAGAGCGGCGTGGGACCGATTACGCTGTTCGATCCGGACGATCTGCGGGTGCGCATCGCCGGGGAAGTCGACGATTTCGACGAAGACGCCTCGGTCGAGCCGAAGTACCGCAAGCATGTGGGGCGGGCCGTGTCCTTGGGCAGGACGGCGGCTCTGGAAGCGTTGGCCGATGCGCGACTCGAGCCGGGAGAGATGTCGATCGACGAGTTGCGATCGATCGGCGTGCTGGTCGGCTCGGGCGGCGGCAGCCAGACGTTCACCGAGGAGCAGTATCGGCTCTACTTTGAGCAGCGCGTCAAAGAGGTTTCGGTCTATACGATTCCGACGGGGACGATCGGGTCGTTGGCTAGCGAGGTCTCGATGGCGTTCGGCGCGCGGGGGCTGAGCCACATCGTCTCGACCGGTTGCACTTCGTCGACGGACGCGATCGCTTACGCGGCCGAGCATGTACGGCGGGGGCGGTTGGAGACGGCGGTTGCGGGCGGCGTCGACGCGCCGATCTCGTATCTCATCTTGCGCGGGTTCGAGTTGATGCGCATCCTCACCGACGGGTGGAACGACGAGCCGGAACGGGGCTCGCGACCGTTCTCGGCGGACCGCAGCGGGTTTGTGTTGGGCGAGGGCGCTTGGTTCTTCGTTCTGGAGACGCTCGAGCGAGCGCGGGAGCGCGGGGCGCCGATCTATGCCGAGATCGTCGGATACGGCTCGACCTGCGAGGCCTATCACCGGGTGCGCATGGAAGAGGGCGGGGAAGAGGTGGCGCGGGCGATGACCTTGGCGTTGGCGGATGCGGAGCTGGCGCCGGAGGCGATCGACTATGCGGCGCTGCACGGCACGTCGACCGAGTTGAACGATCGGGTGGAGACGCGGGCGGTGCGGCGAGCGTTCGATAAGCATGCGGAGCGGTTGGCGGCGTCGTCGGTGAAGTCGATGATCGGGCATCCGCAAGGGGCTTCGGGGGCGGCGGGGATGGCGGCGACGGTGCTGGCGATGCGCGACGGATTCGTCCCGCCGACGATCAATCTCGACCAGCCCGACCCGGAGTGCGACCTCGACTACGTGACGGACGTGGGGCGCCGGGCGTCGATCGAATACGCGGTGTGCAACTGCCTGGGCTTCGGCAGCAAGAATTCGGCTTTGGTGCTGCGCAACCTGGGCTGAAGCGGGACCGGCGGCGCGTGGTAGCTTGAGAGATTGGACCCGTCACGGATCAGAAATTTCTCGATCATCGCCCACATCGATCACGGCAAGTCGACGCTCGCCGACCGCTTGATCCAGATGACGGGCGCGCTGACCGAGCGTGAGATGCAGGCTCAAGTCCTCGATTCGATGGACTTGGAGCGTGAGCGCGGCATAACCATTAAGGCGCAGACCGTTCGGCTGCTGTACCAAGCCGCTGACGGGGAGACGTATCAGCTCAACTTGATCGATACGCCGGGGCACGTCGACTTTTCGTATGAGGTGTCGCGGTCGTTGGCGGCTTGCGAAGGGGCGTTGTTGGTGGTCGATGCGGCGCAAGGCGTGGAGGCGCAGACGCTGGCGAATACGTACCTGGCGCTGGAGCATGATCTTGAGATCATTCCCGTGCTGAACAAGGTCGATCTGCCGGCCGCCGAGCCGGACCGGATCGCCGAAGAGATCGAAGGCGCGATCGGGTTGGACTGCACGGAGGCGGTGCGCATCAGCGCCAAGTCGGGGCTCAACGTCGAGCAAGTCCTGGAGCAGATCGTCGAGCAGGTTCCGCCGCCGAAGGGCGATCGCGAGGCGCCGTTGCGGGCGTTGCTGTTCGACTCGTGGTACGACACGTTCCGCGGGGTGATCGTGCTGGTTCGAGTGGTGGACGGCGTGTTGCGCGACGGCCAGAAGATGCGTCTGCATTCGACCGGCAAGGAGTTCGAAGTCGAGGCGTTGGGCTACCGGACGCCGAAGGCCGTGCCTTGCAAAGAGCTGCAAGCGGGCGAGGTGGGCTGGGTCGTCGGGAACATCAAAGACGTCTCCGATGCGCGGGTCGGGGATACGATTTGCGATCCGGCGAATCTGCCCGAGGAGCCACTGGCGGGGTTTGAAGAGTCGAAGCCGATGGTGTTCGCCGGTCTCTATCCGGTGGAGTCGCACGCGCACGGCGAGTTGCGTGAGGCGTTGCAGAAGCTACGGCTGAATGACAGCTCGTTCCAGTTTGAGCCCGAGAGTTCGGTGGCGTTGGGGTTTGGTTTTCGCTGCGGCTTTTTGGGGCTGCTGCATATGGAGATCATCCAGGAGCGGCTGGAGCGCGAGTTCAATCTGGAGCTGATTACGACGGCGCCGAGCGTGCGGTTCCGAGTCACCTTGTCGGACGGGACTGTGGTGGAGGTCGACAATCCTTCGCATTGGCCGGAGACGCAAAAAATTCAAAAGATCGAGGAGCCGGTGTTTGACGTTACGGTCATTACTCAGGACGAGTACCTGGGCGGCATCTTGAAATTGATGGAAGATAAGCGCGGCGTGCAGAAGAGCTTTGAGTATGTCGCAGGCGAGCGCGTGGTGCTGACGTATGAGGTGCCGCTGGCTGAGATCGTGCTCGATTTCTACGACCGGCTGAAGACGGTTTCGCGCGGGTATGCTTCGGTTGATTATCACTTCTCGGGTTACTGGGAATCGCCGATGGTGAAGCTCGACATTCTGGTTTCCGGTGATCCGGTGGATGCGCTTTCGGTGATTTGTCATAAGGAACAGGCTCACCCGAAAGGGAAGGCGCTGATTGCTCGGTTTAAGAAATTGATCCCGAGGCAGATGTTTGAAGTGGCGCTACAGGCGGCGATCGGGAATAAGATTGTCGCGCGGGATAACATCTCGGCGATGCGTAAGAACGTTACGGCGAAGTGCTACGGCGGTGATATCTCGCGTAAGAGGAAACTGCTGGAGAAGCAGAAAGAAGGTAAGCGTCGGATGAAGCGGGTGGGGAGTGTGGAGATTCCTCAGGAAGCTTTCTTGGCGGTGCTTAGTGTGAGTGGGGATGAGTAGTTTCCGCTGACGGCTGACCGTCGCTCCGCTGTCCGGAAGAGGGGAGCAACGGGCTCTTGCTTCGCAAATCGCCCTTTGCCCGCTCCATGACTGTCGCGGCTCTGCCGGAATACAGAAGAGATTGGGTTGGGCGGTTGGGGTGTGATTTGGGTACTGGGACGGGGGTTTGTTGGCGGCGCCGTTGGTACTAATTGGGGAAATGTCATGGGACTGACATTTTTCGTCTGTAAGTTGTTGATTGTTCGTTCGGCGATGTCAGTGTTTTGCACGAAAATGTCAGGTTTTTGACAGGTTTTGACACTTTTTTTCTGGCGTAAGTTCTTTGTCATCAATGAAAGTACTAACGTTTTCGGAATTTTCAATTTATGTAAGCGTTTTCATCGGGATAAGGTCTTTCTTTTGAGGTACCTGCAAGGATTTTGAAATGTCATGGTACTGACATGCATTTTCGGCGTCGTCTGGGACTTCTCGGCTAGGACTTTTTTGGTGCGTTTGGGGCATGAGGCGCAACTCTGTTTTTAGGGTAGCTTGGGGCGCCAAATTTCCGGCTGGTTTAGCTTCCGATGCGGTAGCAGCGGAGTACGTCTTGGTCGCGGAGGTAGAGGCGGCCGTCGGCGATGACGGGTAGGGCCCAGCTCTTTTGGGCGAGTTCGGGGAGGGTGAAGCGTCCGAGTTCGTTGTAGCCCTCCGGGGTCGCTTCCGCCATGCCGACGACGCCGTCTTCGCCGAGTAGGAAGAGCAGGCCGTCGGCGTAGATCATCTGGCCTTTTCCTACGCTGCGATCGCGCCAGACGACTTCGCCGGTCATGAATTCCATGCAGGTTAGGATGCCGTTGTTGTAGCCGTAGACGTGGTCGCCGAGGAGGATCGACGTGGTGTAGTGGTTCTTCATGTCGCGGGTGAAGTAGATCTCTTCCGCGCCGGAGGCGGTGAGTTTGAGCAGGGCGGCGCCGGTTCCGTAGGCGGTGGACAGGAAGACGTGTTGGTCGCGAATGAGGGGCGTGGCGATGTTGGCGGTATCGTTTGAGACGCGGTCGTAGCGCCACAGGACTTCGCCGTCTTCGGCGCGTACGCCTAGGCCGCCGACGGCGTCGAGGGTGACGTATTGGCGGACGCCGTCGACTTCGACGATGACGGCGGAGGAGTAGCCGGCTTTACCGGGCTCGGAGACCCAGACGGTCTCGCCGGTGTTCTTGTCGAGGGCGACGAGTCCGCCCTTCGATCCGCTGGCGTGGACGATGACGCGGTCGCCGTCGATGAGAGGGGATTCGCTGAGGCCCCAGACGAGTTGGCGGCCGTCGAAGCGCCCGAAGAGATCGACGTTCCAGATCTCTTCGCCGGATTGGGCGTCGGCGCAGATGAGGCGTCCGCTGGCGGAGAGCGCGTAGACGCGATCGCCGTCGACGGTGGGGGTGCCGCGCGGGCCGTCGCCGAGGTCGTAGTCGTCGCGGTAGGGCTTATGGTTGGAGCGCTGCCAGAGCTTCTCGCCGCTCTCGGCGTCCAAGGCGATCAGGTAGTGGAGCGGGAAGGAGCGGTCGGCGATCATCTGGCCTTGGGTGTAGATTTTGCCGTCGGCGATCGCGAGGGACGAGTAGCCTTTGCCCAGACCGGTGACTTCCCAGAGCAGCTCCGGGCCGTCGGCGGGCCACTCGTGCAGGAGGTTGGTCTCGGCGGATTTGCCGTCGCGATCGGGGCCGAGGAACTGGGGCCAGTCCGAGGCCGCGAGCGGCAAGGCGAATAGGAGGAGGGCGAGCGTCGGAAACCTCATTTCGGTTTCCGACGCAGGGCGACGAGGAAGGTTTGGCGTTTTTCTTTCGCGGGAGTGAAAAGTTATTCGTAGTCGGGCATGGCGACGCCGAAGAGCTGGATCGGGGCGAAGAAGCCGGCGTCGATGCCGGGGACTTGGTCGGCGCGGGCGGTCTCCGGGCGGGGCGTGGAGCCGACGAGCAGGAAGCCGGGGGCGTTTTCGTCGGTTCCGGTTCCGACGCTTGGGGGCAGGCTCTGGAGTACGGCCGAGGGGACGGTGAATTGGCCGGAGGGGCCGTCGGCGGAGCAGACGAAGGTACGGCCGACGCCGCGCGTCTGATCGTCGGAACGACCGAGGAGCAGGACCATCTGGTCGGCGGCGGTTACGCCGCTCCAGCGGACCGTCAAGTCTTGAGAACGCGAGATGCGCTCCGGCTCATCCGGCGCGTTGAGAGTCCCGGGCGGGGGGATCGTGGTCGAGATTTCGAAGGCGCCGATCTGCGGTCCGGCGGTGGAGCGGATGGTGAACAGGCCCGGCGGGAAGAAGTTTCCGGGGAGTTCGTCGTTTTCGGTGAGCGTACCGGCGGGGGTGGTGAAGGTGAGGTCGCCGCCGAGGAGCTCGATCGGCTCGACGGGATCGACGGGGAAGAAGTCGTCGCCGGCGGGCCAGACGGTGCAGGTCCCGAGGGGGGTGATGTGGGTCTCGAAGCCGATGAAGGTGAGGGTGGAGGAAGTGAGCTGCGCGAGGGAGTAGTCGCCGGCTTCGCTCTCGACTTCGGGCTCGACCTCGGGACCGGTGGTGACGGTGGCGGCGCCGACGCGGAGGCGGCCGGAGGATTCGGCGAGCATCATCTGCTCGGGCGTGAAGGGGCCGCTGCAATGGCGTCCGGCTCCCGAGATAGAGAGCATGCCGAAGTTGCTGACGACGCCGTTGACGCGGACGGCGACGGAGACGTAGCAGCCTTCTAGGTTCGCGGGAATGGTGAAGTTGACTTGGTCGATTCCGGGGAACTGCGGCGAGCGACCGGCATAGAAGGGCGTGACGATTTCGCGGCCGCCGAGGATGACTTCGACGTCGAAGGGGAGGCTGCCTACGGGCGGGAGTTGGGCGTCGTCGCCGTCGATGGGACCGAGTCCGGTTCCCCAGAGGATGACGACCTGGCCTGGCTGTGCGGCTTGGACGAGCGTGTTGAGCGGGGCTTCGGTTTGCGAGATGAAGTTCTGGAGGATGGCGGGACCGTAGCCGGCTTGATTGCGGGTGAAGATGCCGAAGGCGTTTTGGGTGACTTTGACGGCGACGGGGGCGCTGGTCTGGCCGTTGAAGGTGACCGTGAGCGTTCCGGGGCCGACGGGGGTGTTGGAGGGGAGTACGGCGGCGATCTGGCCGGTGAAGGTGAACAGCGGGAGGGCTTGGACGGATTGACCGGCGACGGTGATCTCGATGGAGGTGCCGGCGAGTTCGGTGGTGAGCGGGATGGATTCGGCTTGGACGAGGCTGGCCGGGCCCATGCCTTGGCCGAAGACGACGAACATGCCGCCTTGGGCGATGCCGTCGCCGGGGAGGCCGTCGCGGGTGAAGGACGCGGCGTTGAGTACGCCGCCTTGGTTTACGACTGGTTGGGCGAGGAGGGGGGAGACGGCGAACAGGGCCGCTGGGATGAGCCAGGGGAGACGCATTGCGGGTAGAGGATACTACTGAACTTTGTTTTTGGGGAGGAAATATGCGGTGTGGTGGTCGGGTTGGGCTGCGGAAGATGTGGGTGGGTTGGGGCTTGTAGTCGGCTGGGGACAGGCAGCACTCACCGTGACGGTCGTGGCGCCGAAGCCTTGATGTGCCAGTCCCCGCGGGTGGCTCTGGTGGGTGGGGCTGGCTGGAAGATGTGGGTGGGTTGGGCTGGAAGATTTGGGTGGTTTGGGGTGCTATTCGGAGCGGAGGGCTTCTACTGGGTTGGTGCGGACGGCTCTGCGCATGGGGCTCCAGCAGGCTGCGGCGGCGATGACGGCGAACAGCATAGCTACGGCGGCGACGGTTAGCGGGTCGTTGGGTTCGACGCCGAACAGGAAGGTTTCTAGGACGTTGGAGAGGGCGAGGGCGCCGATCAGGCCGGCGCCGACGCCCCATGCGACCAGGCGGAAGCCTTCGCCGAAGACGAGCGTGCGGATGTCGCGCTTCTGGGCGCCGACGGCGGAACGGATCGCCAGCTCGCGCCGACGTGAGGCGACGGCGAGCGACATAACGCCGTAGATGCCGACCAGGGTGAGGACGCCGGCGACGACGGCGAACGCGATCAGCAACTGCGTCGCGAAGGCACGCGAGGCTTGGGAATCGGCGCGGATCTGCCCGAGCGTTTGGACGTGCTCGATGGCGACGGTCGGATTGACGGCGCGTAGGGCGCCCTGGATGGAGGAGGCCACGGCGGCCGGCTCGGAGGCGGTGCGGACCAGCAGGTGTTTGGAGAAGGCGCGAAATTGCCAGAGAGACAGGTAGAGCTCCGGGGTCGCGTCGGCGGTGAGATCTTCGTTGCGTCCGTTGGCCGCGACGCCGATGATTTCGACTGGCGGGTTGTTGGGGCCGCGCAGCCAGACCTTCTTGCCCAACGGGGAGACGTCGGGGAAGAATCGGGCGACGAAGGCCTGGTTGGCGAGGGCGACTTGACGTTCAGCCTGCTGATTGTCGCTTTCGCGTACGTCGCGCCCCTCCACGATGGGGATGTCGAGGACGTCGAAGTAGCCGGGGGTGACGGCGCGGAGGGGGAGCGTGATGCGTTCGCTTGCGTCGCGGGCTTCGGGCTGACCCTCGATGCGGGCGACGCCTGGCCAACTGTTGCCGGTGAGCGGGACGCCCCAGGCGAAGGCGGCTTTTTGGACGCCGGGAAGCTGCTCGGTGCGGTCGAGCGCTTGGCGGTGGAAGTCGGCCCAGTCGCCTTCGACGGAGGTGACGCTCATGGTGAGAACGCGGTCGGCGCGGTATCCGGGGTCGACTTGGGCGAGGTTGATCATGGTGCGAATGAGAAGTCCGGCGCCGACGAGCAGGACGAGCGTCAGCGCGGTCTGGGCCATGGTGACGCCGCGCAGGAGGCGACGTTCGTTGCGGCCCGCGCTGCTCTTGGGGCCGGCGTTCTTGAGTGCGCCGACGGGGTCCATGCGGGCCGCGCGGAAGGCGGGAGCGACGCCCGCCAACAGTGCGGAGAGCGCGGCGGCGGCGAGGGCGCAGACGAGCACGGGCCAGCCGACCTCGACGGCGTCTAGGCGCGGAATCGCGTTTCCGGCGACCGCCTGGACGGCCTGCACCACGCCGAGGGCGACCACGACGCCGAGCACGCCGCTGACGACGGCGAGCACGAGACTCTCGACGGCAGCCTGGCGCAGCAGACCGACGCGGCCGCTGCCTAGGGCGCCGCGGACGGCGTACTCCTGGCCGCGCTGCATGCCGCGGACGAGCAAGAGCGCCGCGGCGTTTCCGCAGGCGATCAACAGGACGAGCGCGGCGGCCCCGAACAGCGGGAAGAGGATCGCTTCGCCGTCGCGGTTGGCGACGGCCTCGAGCGCGCGCAGCTTGGGCGCAACGCCTGCGAAGTCCGGGTCGGCCTTGCCTTGCCGGTCGGCGAGCAGGCTGAGTTCGGCCTGCGCCTGGCTGAGGTCCGCGCCGGGCGCGGTTCGCGCGACTAAATCCCACGCGGCGCTCGCAACCGTTCGGGATTGGGCGCGGCGGGAATCCAGTAGTCGACGCGTGCGTGGACGTCGTAGTTGGGTTCCGGGGCGTTGTTGGGCGATGGGAGAAAGCGGATGCCGGGCGGCATGACGCCGACGACGGTCGGCATGGTCTCACGGCGGCTGAGCGGAATCGTCTGGCCGAGGATGTTCGGGTCGCCGCCGAAGGTGCTTTGCCACAGGTCGTAGCCGAGGATGACGGTCGGGGGCGCGTTGGGCAGCGTCTCCTCTGGGGCGAACGTGCGGCCGAGTTGCGGTTGGAGGCCGAGCGTTTCGAAGTACTCGTTGGTGACGGCCATGCCCTGGATGGAGTCGGTCGCGCCGGGTTGGACGACGAAGCTGAAGATCCAGGAGTAGGCCGCGATCGAATCGAGAGACTCAGCCTCCTCCTGCCATTCCGTCCATTGCTCGGCGGGCCAGCCGCGGGCGAGGTCGCCTGCGTCGCCGGCGCGGGTGGGCTGGATGAGAACGAGTTCTTGCGGGTCTTGATAGGGCGGCGCGGTCCAGAGCACGCCTTGGATCAAGCTGAAGACGGAGGCCGTGGCCCCGATGCCGAGAGCCAAGGTCAGGACGGCTACGAGGGTGAAGCCCGGTTGCTTGCGCAGCATCCTGAGGGCGAATTGCAGGTCACGGATCATCTCGGTCTCCTCGCGCGTTGGCGCGTCCGGGGATGCGGTGCATCTGGGCGGCCATTCTTTGTTGGACGCGAAAGCGGTTGAAAACGCGGGGTCGACGGCGCGGCGGATGTTCGAAGACGGATCGCAATTGAGACGCGGGCGTCCCGACGGCGGGACGTGCGGCGCGTTCGCTACTCGATGCCGAGGATGAGGTCTTTGGGGGTGAGGCGGTCGAGGATGTCGTCGCCGGAGAGGAGGCGGCCGAAGTTGGTGTGGAGGCCGTCGGCGAGGGCGAGCGGGGTGACGGCGATGAAGACTTGGCCTGAGTCTTCATGTTTGGACGAGCGGACCATGCCGAGGCTGCCGCGCAGGAATGGGACGGGGCTGGGTTCGGGGCGGCCTGGTCCGGCGCCGGAGAAGCCGACGTAGCCGTTGGGGCGGACGAGGAGCGGCTGTCCGGTGAATGCGCCTTGTTTGGCGCGGCGGTAGAAGCGTTCGGCGGTGAGCGGGGCGTTGTCGTAGTCGAGCGCGATGCGGAAGTCGCCGGCGGTGGTGCGCAGGGTGAGACGGCGGGTCTCGGTGCGGGCGATCTCTTGGAGTTCGGCCTCGTCGAAGGTGAGTTGGTTTCCTTGGACCTCGGTCAGCGACGGGACTTGTGAGGGCGGCTTCTGTCTCGTTCGGGCTTCGAAGCGGATTTTGGGATCGTCGTCCTGGGCGAGCTTGCCGAGGGCGCGCATGACGTCCTTTTGGGCGGAGCAGCGGTGGAGAGCGCGGGCGGCTTCGGCTCGGACGAAGGCGTTGCGGTCTTTGGCGAGGCGCAGATACTCGCGTTCGTAGTCGCCTTCGCAGGGGGCTCGGAGGGCGTTGAGGGCGGCGAGTCCGGCCCAGCGTACGTCTTGGTCGTCGGAGCCGAGGCGGCCGCCGATCCAGGGAATGAGATCGCGCGCGTCGAGGCGGACGAGCGCGGTGAGGGTATAGACGAGCGGCGCGGCGGTTTGGGTGAGGGAGACGGAGGCGGACTTCATGCCCATGCGGCCGAGGGCGTCGACGGCGTGTGCGGCTACGAGGCGCTCTTCGTCGCCGATGGCTTGGAGGAGGCCGGCGGCGACGTCGCGCGGAGGGTCTTCGTCGAGGAAGGTCTCGTCGCGAGCCACGCCGAGCGCGAAGGCGGCGGAGGCTCGGACGCTGGCGGCGGGGTCGCGTAGGGCAGCTGCTAGGGAGGCTTCCGCCGCGTCGCCGCCGATGCGGCCGAGGGAGAGGCAGGCGCGGGCGCGGAAGGCGGCGATGGGGTGGCGGGCGGCTTGGTCGAGCAGGAACTGGTCGGCCTCGCGGGCTTGTTCGCGGAGGTAGAAGTCGCCTTCGATTTTGTGTCCGGGGCGGGAGGAGAGGAGCCATCCGGTTGCTAGGGCGAGCAGGACCATGAAGGCGGCGAGGAGCTTGACTTCGTGGCGTTTGAAGGCGGCGACGGGCACGGTTCCAGGGTAGCTCGCGAGTCAGCGGCTTTCCTTTCGACACGAGGGCCTTAAGATAAGTTCCATGCGTAACGCGGTTCTTGGATTGGTTCTCTTGTTTGCGACGGTTCCGGCGTCGGCGGCTTCGCCTGCGGATTGGACGTTGGATCTGCTGGAGCGCGCGGATAAGGAGACGCAGATTGAGGTGTACAAGACGTTCCTGGCGGCGCATGAGGGGTTGCGCGACGGCGTGAAGGAGCTAGGTGATGCTTTGCGCAAGGAGACCAAGGAAGCGGAGAAGTCGCTGCTGAAGTGGTCGAAGGAGAATGAGCGGTATTGGAAGAAGGCGGTGCGGGAGCGGATGCGTGATCGAAGATAGCCGAAACTTCATCGAGGCCTCGGAAGCCTCCTCGGATGACTTTCGATCGGCGTTACGTTCGGACCGGAGTTTCGACGAACTGGAGGCCGCGGTTTCAGCTTTCAGACTTCGTTTGCTGGTTGATGATTTTCGGATGTGACTACAGAGGTTAGTGTCCCTGACACGCACTTGGGCAGAGAGTAGAGCCGAGGGTGAAAGCAGAGGTTGGCAGAGGTTCGATTCTAGGGGAGATTGGGTGCTCGGGGCGTCGAGGTTGGAAGCGGCTTCGGCGGCGAGGTTCAGGCTGCGGGGACCTTCGAGCATGGCTCGAAGGCGGC
>JGI12316J15310_10000495_pt12 | contig 36594 bp, 29 predicted proteins | sample MarCyaLeptolynsp_FD_15310 | JGI IMG/M metagenome (IMG submission 15310)
AGGCCTTCCGGCGATGCAATCTGGATCTCGTTGCCTTCCATGGTCGCCTTGTCCTGCGACCACATCAGCGCCTGCAGGAACCAGTTTCCGGTGATGTTCCAGCCCCAGAACATCGGGTTCTTTACGCCAGCTTCACGCAGTGTTCCGCAAACTTCGACAACCTCGTCCCAGGTTTTGGGAAGCTGGTCGGCAGAGGTGATTCCGGCTTTCGCCATCACGTCCATGTTGTAGTAGCCGACCGGAAGCGAGACGGAGAACGGCAGGCCGTAGATGTCGTCCTTGAACGTGCCGAGAGCCAGCATGGCATCGTGATAGCCGTCCTTGGCGAAGTCTTCCTCTTTGAGGATGAACGGCTCAAGCGACCGGGCGATTCCCTTTTCAACAAGGATTGCCTGACGGTTGAGGCCCTGCATGGTGACGTCCGGCAACGTGCCTGCGACAGCCTCGCGCAGAATGGTGTTGGTGCCGTCCTCGTAGGATTCGTATGTGGCGCGGATCTTCACGTCGATGTTGGGATGCTGCTCCTTGAACTTGGGCAGGATCTTTTCATAGGTCACATCGAACAAGTGACTGTAAGGATATGCGAACTCGATGGTGATCGTGTCTTCTGCCTGTGCGGCGGAAGCCGCAAGCAGCATTGCTATTGCGGTGAGGGTCTTTTTCATGGAACTCTCCGTCTGTTGCCGTGGGAACGGCAGGTCGCCAAACTCGCCCGTTCCCTTGTGATCCCTGCAGTGGGATTTCGGTGATGGGACCGCCTGAGGGCGGTCCCACAAATCGGCCGGGTCATTTCATCCCCGACAAGGTGATGCCTTCAATGAAGCGCCGCTGCGCGATCATGAATGCCACGATCAGGGGCGCGACGATGATGGTCGCCGTGGCCATCATCGGACCGAAATTGTCGCCATCCGCGTCGCCCTTGAATTCGCGCAGCCCGAGCGGTGGCGTGAACAGGGAGCGATCTCCGGTAACGACGATGCGCGGCCAGAAATAGTCGTTCCAATGCGCAACGACGGAGAAGATCGCAAAGGCAAGAAGCGCCGGGATCGCCGTTGGCAGCATCACGTTCCAGATGATAGAAAATTCGCTCATGCCGTCCATACGCGCCGCGTCGATCAGATCGTCGGGAACCGTCATGAAGAACTGCCGCATGAGAAAGATGCCGAAGACCGAGATCGTCCACGGAATGACAAGCGCGGCGTAAGTGTTGGTCAGACCGAGCTTTGCCAGCATGATGTAAAGCGGCAGAGCGATGGCGTGAACGGGTATGAGCAGGCAGAAGAGAACCAGGCCGAAGACAGCTTCCCGGCCCCAGAACCGGAGCTTTGCAAGCGCGTAGGCGCAAGGCAGCGCGACAAGTACCTGAATAAAGAAGATTGACGCGGTCACGAACACGCCGTTGAAGAGGTAGCGGACCAGCGGCGCCTTTTCGAAGGCCGTGGTATAATTGTAGATAAACGGCGTCACCATGCAGTCGGCAACATCCCTGCCGAGCTTGATGCAGTAATCGTCCCGAAACAGCTCCTGCGTTCCGAAGAACCCGCCCGTGTTCTGCATGATCTCGGCCGGACTTTTGAAGCTGTAGCTCAGCATCACGTAAAACGGCAGCAGAACGATCAGGCTCCCGAGGATCAGGACAATGTGCCTGATTGTCTCGGCCGCCGAAAAGCGGAAGGCAGGAAGGGAAACCGAACTTGTGGCCGGAAGGCTCGCCTCACTCATGTGTAGTGCACCCTTCTTTCAACGAGCCAGCGCTGCATCAGCGTGAGGAACATGACGAAGGCCAGGAAGACCACGGTAATCGCGGCCCCGATACCCATCAGGTTTTGCTGGATCGCCTTTTCGTAGATTGCGAACATCATCACGTAGACCGACTTCGACGGCCCTCCCCCCTGCGGGTAGAACGCCTCGACAGTGTCGAAGACCTGAAAGGAACGAATGAAGGAAATCGTGACGACAAAGACGGTTGTCGGGCCGAGCATGGGCCAGGTGACCAGCCGGAACCGGTCCCAGGCGGTCTCGGCCCCGTCCATCTCGGCGGCGTGATAAAGCTCGCGCGGCACGCTTGTCAGCCCGGCGAGATAAAGCACCATGTTGAAGCCGAAGCCCTGCCAGACACCAATGAAGGCCACGGTCCAGATCGCGTAGTCGCGGTCAGTCAGCCAGAGCGGGAAGCCCCGTTCGCAGCCCCGCGCATACCAGGACCAGGATTCCAGAAACGAACCACAACCACGCTCCAGCGTGGAATTGACGATGCCGATCGTCGGGTGGAAGGCGAACTCCCAGACAATGGCCATCGCGATCAGTGCCGCCATGACGGGCAGAAAATAAATCGTCTTGTAAAAATCTCCGAAACGCCTGGTGGAATTGATCAGGAGCGCTGCTCCAAGCCCAAGTCCGACAGACAGCGGTACGACGACGAAGACATAGCGGAAGGTCGCCCCGAACATCTTTTCATAAGTCGAGCGGGTGAAGATCTTCTCGTAATTTTCCAGGCCGACAAATTCGGCGCCCGGATTTCCGAGGCTGTAGTTCGTGAAACTGAGCGCTCCTGCGATTGCGATCGGCATTAGCAGGATGACCACCATCAGAAACAGGGCGGGGCCGACAAACCACCAATGCGCCTTTGCGGTTTGCATCAAGCCACCTCGGCAACATTGCCGGGACCGGCAGTCTTCAGATCGAGCCGCTTGCCGTCCTTGCCGAAGACAAGGGCCTGCCCATGTTCTCGGACGATATGAACCGTCTGGCCGAAGGAGGCCGCCTGTCCCTCATGCGGGGACACCCGCACGACAAGCCGTTGAGATCCGTTCAGAACAGATACGTGCAAGTATATGTCGGCGCCAAGGTTTTCCTTGTGCACGACCTGGCCCGGGAGCGATTCAGGCGTTCCCTTTTCGCACAAGGACAAGTGCTCTGGGCGCAGGCCGATGCTGACCGAACCGACCACACCCCGTGTTGCCGCGCGCGACAGCACGATTTCGCCGCAGCGCGCGTGTCCGTTGTTGTCGAGGGACCCTGGCAGGAGATTGATCTTGGGAGCGCCAACAAACTCCGCGACCCGTATGTCCTGCGGATCGTTGTAGACGGTATGCGGCGCGCCGAGTTGAAGGATCTCTCCATCCATCATGACGGCCATCCGGTCCGACATGGTCAGTGCTTCCGCCTGGTCATGGGTCACGTAGACGAATGTCGTCTTCAACGAGCGGTGCAACTCGGCAAGCTCTGAACGCATGTGAATGCGCAGAGCGGCGTCGAGGTTGGAAAGCGGCTCGTCCATCAGGAATGCAACGGGTTTGCGGACCATGGCGCGGCCGAGCGCGGCCCTTTGCCTCTGCCCGCCCGACAACTGGCCGGGTTTGCGATCCAGCAAGTGATCGATCTTCAGGATTTCCGCCGTTTCGCGTACCTGTTCGACAATTGCTCTATACTGGCCGCGCGCAAGGACGGGCCCGAGCAGCGGCAAGCGGCCGGCAAGCGACAAGTCCCGCAGCTTCAGCGGTGTCATCATGTTCTGGAGAACGCTCAGGTGCGGATAAAGCGCATAGGACTGGAACACCATGGCCAGGTTTCGCCTTGCCGGACGGACGGCATTCACGGTCTGACCGCCGATCACGACCTCTCCGGACGAGGGAGCTTCCAGTCCGGCAAGAATGCGCAGAAGGGTCGACTTGCCGCAGCCGGAAGGACCGACCAGTGTCAGGAACTCGCCATCGGCTATATCGAGATTGATTCCGTTCAGAACCGACGTGGTTCCAAAGCTCTTTTCTATCGCCGACAAGGATATCGCGGTCATGTGTCGCTCCCGGTTACGGGGGCAACCTAGTCAGACTGATTGAACCGGGTGTGACGTAATATTAGTGTTGCTAATAGCCCTTAAGGTTTGGCAGCGCTGGTAACACGGAACTGTCATGAACACCCCACCAAGCCCCTATCAGATCAAGGCCTTCACGCATGTCGCGCGGGAAGGAAGCTTTTCGCTGGCAGCCAAGGTCCTCGGCGTCACGCAGTCCTCGGTCACGCAACATGTCGGCAAGCTCGAAACGGTGATGGGAACTCAGCTGTTCATTCGCCGCCGTGGTGCGCTGGAACTCACCCGCGCGGGCAAGGAACTCTTCGCCATTTCCGACCGGCTGACGATCCTGGAGCAGCTGGTCAACGAGAAGATCAGCGATTACAGCGCCCTCACCGACGGGCATATCAAACTGATCGCAAACGCTCCGCGCCCTGCCATGCCGATCATTGCCGAATACGGAAAGCGTTACCCACAGGTCCAGATCGACTTCACCCTCTATGACTGGACGACGGCGATGTCTCTCCTGAACGAACGGCAGGTCGACATGGCGATTATCACGGAACCGCCGCAAGGCGACAGCTTCGTCACCCATGAATTGCGCCGTTCCAGGTATATGGCGTACACGCGGTGCGATCATCCGCTGGCGAAAAGGAACGCGGTTTCGCTCAAGGAATTGCAGAGCGAGACGCTGGTTCTGCCCGGCGACGGATCGCTCACGCAAAGGGTAGTGAACTCCAAGATCCGCAAGCACGGCCTGACGTTTTCACGCATTTTGAAAACGACCACGTTTCCCATGGTCAAGGAAGCCCTTCTGCACAGTCTTGGCGTCGGTCTGCTGCTGGAAAACAGCCTTTATCCGTCGCAGAACCTTGTTGCCATCCCGGTTGAGGAAATGCCGGAAAACTACCGCGACTGTGTCGTCATTCCAAAGGACAAGAATGACCTGCGCCTGATCAAGAGTTTTCTCGGCGTGTGCATAGAACTGGTGGTCTCGGAGGAAAAACGCGCCGGATGAGGCAAAACGACTGGTGACACAAGGCCGAGCGCGCCTCACGCAGCGAGCGTGAGCGCGCCGCGTGGCTGTAGCGTTGCGACGGAGGTGTCGCCGAAACCGCGGATATCGACCATCCTGGGATCCGCGACCACCAGCCCTTCAGGGCCGTCGGCGCAGAATTCTGCCGTGGCCGTTACTTCCATCGGGTTCGAGAGCGCCTGTAACCGGGACGCCAGGTTCACCGCCGGACCGAAGACGTCGTAGACATATTTCTGGACACCCACAACGGACCCGACGACCGAGCCGGATGCAACGCCGATCCGGGCTTGCCACTTGTGTGCATGACTCTGGTTCCGCCTTTCCAGATAACGGATCATCTTGAAGGCGCACTGGGCAACCGCGGACGCATGATCCGGGTCAGGTGTCGGTAGACCTGCGACGGCAAGATAGGCATCGCCAATCGTCTTGATGCGCTCGCAGCCGTGCATCTCCGCGATGCGGTCAAAGGCCGTGAAAATATCGTTCAGCTCCGTCACCGTGACGGTCGGATCGGCGGCGGCGGCCATCTGGGTGAAGCCGACAAAATCCAGCATCAGCACGGACACCGGCTCGTAGAGCTTCGGTGTTACCGTTCCAAACGCCGTGTACTCCTCGTAGACGGAGCGCGGCATGACGTTGAGCAGCAGCTTCTCGACGCGGTTCTTTTCCAGTTCCAGTTCACGTGCCTTGCGCTCGGCAATGCGCGCATAGCTGTCGATCATCGCTTCGGTCTCGCGCAGGCGCGAGATGTTCTGGCATTCAACAACGAGTATCTTGCGCCCGTCATTTTCGGCATGCCGGATCACCGTCTCGATTGTCAGGAGCCGGCGCCGGCGCTTCAACGCGACATCGAGCTTGACGGCCTCCCGGCCTGCAAGGCGTGACAGCAACTCCTCGCGTGTCACGTTCTCAAGCGCGCCATCCAGCGTCGCGTTCTCCTCGACACCGAACCAATCGGCAAAAGCCGGGTTCCGGTAACGGATCGTCAGATCTTCCGGATCCGCGAGCGCGACACCAACGCCGATATTGGACAGCATGCGCATGCTGATCGTGTCAATATTCATGCTGCCTTGCTCCTCCTAACGATCACCGAACGCCGTGCTTCAACGGCCGCGATCGCCTTGACCCGGTCCTGCTTCTCAAAGCCTGCATCGGTCAGGGTCTCGTTCAGGATCAGCGCGATCTCGTCGAAATGGTGATGCTCGACCTCCAGGTGCGCATGGGCCATTGCCAAACGCGCGTCGGATATCTCAACCGGTCCTCCAAGCAGGCCGGCAATCATCTTGGTCTGGTGATCGATCAGCCGGGCCATGTTGACGTGCTCAAAAAAGTGGCCGACGACGTCATTGTCGAGCGCGCGCTCGTAGAACTCCGTCACGACCTGCCGAACGCCCGGAAAGCCGCCGTATTTTTCGTAAAGTGTCTGCTTGCTGCCCGTCATTTGAGTGCTCCGTGTCGGTGTCTGTGCTTGAGGAGACGCGCGGGCTTGACGCGCCCGCGCATTCTGAGGTGTCGCGATTTTCGGACTTTCAGCGTTTTTGGATAATCACTTGCGCATAGTCAGCCGGAACGATCATTGCCCGCTCGCCGCCAACAGAGGCCGCTTCGGCAACCGCAACCAGATCGGCCTCGAGTGCTTCGGCGCCGTCCTCGCCAACAGCCTCGAAAGCCTTGTTCATCGGGCCGTAGATCTCGCGCCAGGTCTCGACCCAGTCGCGGGCGGAGCGATAGCGGAAGACAAATTTGCGGGGTGAAACCGAGATCGACGCCGCCTGCGGACCGAAAAGCTCGCGCAAACGGTCTTCCGATGCCCATTCCAGAGGAGAGCGGACGCCCGCAGGCGGCGGCACGTGACGGCCGATCGTCTTGAAGACCTGACCAATGAAACCGGCAGCTGTCCAGTTTGCCATGCCGATACGGCCACCGGATTTCAGGACCCTGAGCATCGACTGGGCGGCGGCTTCCTGATCGGCGGTGAACATGACCCCGAATGTTGAGGTGACAACGTCGAACGTAGCGTCATCAAACGGCAGATCTTCCGCATCCGCTTCGCGGAACGCAACTGCCAGGCCTTCCGCCTTTGCCCGCTCCATACCGGCGCGAAGCCAGGCTTCGACATAGTCGGTGGACACGACGTCGCAAAAACGGCGCGCTGCCGCCAACGTCGCGTTGCCGTTTCCGGCGGCGACGTCCAGCACGCGTTCGCCAGGTGCGAGGTCCAAGTCTTCGGCCAGCGTTTCGCCTACAATCTGAAGGGTCGTGCCGACGGCCGGGTAGTCGCCGGTCGACCAGACGGTCTGCTGGCGCTGCTTGACTGCCTTGAGGTCCGGGCCTTCAAAAGATGGCTGGTTGAGTACGTTCATGACTGTGCTCCATTCAGGTTCATGTTGACGGAGCATTGATCGCACCGAAGGAACCGGAGCGCTTGAAGATTGCCTGAGGGGCCTGTGGGGAATATCTGAGGAGAGCCTGAAATCTTATGGATTTTGCGGATTATGTGCTGATTTCAGGCTGTGGGCCGCTCGCCGGACACTGAACGATCATCTGCCCGTACCAGTCGTAAACGCCACATTCCAGGCAATGCGTGACGGTCGCATTCAAGCAAGGAACCGGGCCGATATGGTCCGGCCCGGTTCGCATGGTTTTTCACCGTTCAGCTCAGCCGCATTGAAGCGTGTCCGTGTGTTTCATATGCGCCCGGTTTGCTTCGATATAGCCGATCATCCCGGCGAAGACGCTTGGCTGCCCGTCGAAACCGGACCAGGGTTTGAAGTGCGGAATATGCAGGAACGTGGTCGGGTCGCGTTTCAGCAGGTTCGCGAAGACCGAGGCGACGATGCGTCCGCCCGCCCCTGTCAGCCTGCCGCCGCCATGCGTTTCAGCTTCCTGGAGGGAGTAGAACCAGAGCGGTGTCCGAGTGAAGCCTTTCGCCGCGAGCTGCTCCGGCACCGGCACTGTGGGCGTTCCGAGCTTGGCAGCAACATGCTGACCGCTGGCAAGCTGGTAGGTGTAGCGATCCCGGATCATGTTGCGCAACGCCAGGTTTCGCGCCTGATCGACAGTCAGGCTTTCCTCGATATCGGCCAGCTCGATCCCGGTGTGCACGAAGGGAAGGTTCAGGAGCGGTGCTCCCAATTTGGGGCCGACCGGGCGCGCCTTTTGCGCGGCGGGGCCGCCGTTCAACTGGAAATACATTCCAAGCTCAATATTGCCGTCCACCGGCCGCGGACCGAAGCCCGGCAGCGCAAACAGGCCCTTGGGTTCGCCGCCTTGGTGCAGGGCATACTCGAACTGTGTCGTTGCGTGGCCGAACCGGTAACAGGCGCCGGAGAACTCGACCGGCATAACGGGCGCGTTCCAGCCAAACGCCTCTTCCTTCAAGGCCCAGTCAAGGCAAGCCTGATCGACGAATGCCGGAAGCAGTTCATTCCAGACAACCCATTGGTAATGCAAACGAATAAAGCGGCGTACTTCTTCAAAACCGCTCAGTTTCGGATTCACATGCGCGTGCCAGATGTCGTCGCTCATGCCGTGATGCGCGCAGGCGACAATATCGTTTGCGGTGTTGCCGTTCTCAACGTGTTTGCTCATCAGGAGATTGTGCAGCTCAATAAAGATGCCCTGAACCTGCGCGACGACGATATTCTCGTCGTTGCGGGGGTCGCCGATCAGCGCTTTGCCTGCGCAAGTCCGCGCAAGATCTCTCGGGTTGTCCTTTCGGCCAAAGACGAGAAAGTGTTCCGCTTCACCGGAACCGTAGAGATACGGAGAAGCCTCGGGTCCGGCTCCATAGACGCAGTCCAGATCCAGGCTTGGCGTTCTGATGTTTGCGATCGTTGCCGGATCGATACGCGAGCCGAGGGCCGACGTTGCATCGAGTGTGATGTCGTGGTCGACAAACTGGCCGAGGAAGGTCATTCCGGCATCCGCCGGGCCGTCGGTGTTTTCCGTTGCGGCCATGTCCGATGCCAGATGGTCGAGTGCGTGGATGACGTCCTTGTGCGTGATGTTCTTGATCTTCACCGGGTTCGCCGGGAACAGACGTCCGAATGTCTGTGCGAAAGGGCGTGAGGGGCCTTCGCCGTGAATGCAGGTTTTGACGAGTTGATCCAGCCGTGTCAGGCCGTGGTGGGTGCCGGTCATGGTGCCTCCAAAAATTGAAAATAAAAAATCTAAACGCCTAGAGCGTGCAGCCTTACTTGACGTAAAGTCAAGTGGCGGATTCTTCTGTAAGTTGCAAAAAACCATTAAACAGGTTGCACATTTCTGGAAATATGTTTTTAAACAATACTATTTTTGACTGAATATTTTTTCAGAATTTTTTGATAGTGATCGCGATAATTCAAAATACAACCTGTAATCAATCTAAAATTGAGTCAAACACGATCCCGGCAATTCTTCTTTCCTAGGCAGAACTACTTTTAAATTACCAACAAAATCGAAGCAGCTCCCCGAATACATGCTCTCCATTCATCTCCTCGAAATGCAAACGGGCCGGCCAGGTTGTGATGCACCTGGCCGACCGGAGATATAGAAGGTGTCCGCTCCCTCCCGTGGGGTATCGATGGGGGCAAAAAGGGAGGGAGCGGACGGGAGCGTGAGGTCTACCAGCCTATGCCGATATAGTGGGAAGAGTTGCGGGCTTCGTCGGAGATGCGGACTAGATCCACAACCGGTGCCTCTTCCTTCTTGGACCTGAGCACGCTCCGGAGCTCTGGCAGTTTCTGGGTGACGACAATGACGTCGGCGTCGCGTGCAGCGTCTTCCGGAGTCTCCTGCATGAAGTCCGCAAGACCGTCGACCACGTTCTTGAGATGCGGAGCCGCATGGCGCATGTAGTCGAACTGCTTCGTGATGTGCGGTCCGGGTTGGATCGCCGGATCGTAGGCGACAATCTCGGCGCCCTCTTCCTGCAATTGCGCGATCAGCTCCAGGGCCGGGCTCTCGCGCAGGTCGTCTGTGCCCGGCTTGAAGGCGACACCCAGGACGGCGACTTTCTTCGCACCGGTTTCACGGACCAGATCAACAGCCTGTTCGACCTGCTTTTCGTTCGATGGCGTCAGCGAATCCATCAGAGGGGTCGCCACGCCGAGTTTTTCGGCAAGGTGGTTCACCGCACGTACTTCCTTGGGCAGACAGGACCCGCCGAAGGCAAAGCCGGGCTTCAGGTAGTAGGGTGACAGGTTGAGCTTGGTGTCCTGGACAAAGATGTCCATGACCGCGTGGCTGTCGATGCCCATCGGCTTGCACAGACGTCCGACCTCATTGGCAAAGACGACCTTGGTCGCGTGCCAGACATTGTCGACATACTTCACCAGTTCGGCGACTTCGACCGTCGTAACGATGGGGTTTTCGTCGACCGGTGCGTAGATCTCGGCAAGCACAGCGGCAGTCTTCGGATCGGAAACGCCAATCACCGTTCTCGGCGGCGCGTGGAAATCGGCGATAGCCGTGCCTTCGCGCAGGAATTCCGGATTGAAGCAAATGCCGAAGCTCTGCCCGGCGATCTTGCCGGAATATTGCTCGAGGACGGGTTTCATGATGTCGAGCGTTGTCCCGGGAGGGACTGAACAACGCAGGACGACGATATGAAACCCGTTCTTTGCGGCCAGCGCTTCGCCGATGCCGCGTGCAACCGCTTCAATGGCTCTTGTGTCGCAACCGCCGTCTTCGCTGGTCGGCGTGCCGACGGAAACGAATGTGACATCCGTCTCCATGACCGCCTTTTTCAGATCCGTTGTTGCGCTCAGCAGATCATCAGCGACACCCTGTGTCAGCAATTCACCAAGGCGGTCTTCGTGGATCGGGCTCTCACCCCACGAAATGGACTCGACTTTCTGGCCGTCGATGTCCGTCCCAACAACGCGGTGACCGAGATCGCTCAGGCAGGCAAGTGATACGGCACCGACATATCCGAGACCGACAACGCTGATCGCTTTTTTCCGGTCTGTAAGTTTCAGTTCAAAACCGTCAAGCTCGCGCGCAGTTTCAACATTTCCAACAAACATGTTCATGTCATCGCTCCCATGTGATCGTTTCTGGGAACTACAGGAACAATCTCCGTGCCAAACGACTTGGCACAAATTTTCTATATTATTTTCAATAACTTATTATTTTTTCGGATTTTACGGCGCTGTTTTCTCTTGCGAAATTGGCAACGGAAATTTCGCTTTTTCGGTTTTCCTATTGCAAATCCGCAAAGCGTTTTCAGGCCGAGAAAATCCATGCCAAGCTGCCCGAGCCAGACTTTTTGTCTGTCACCAAAAATTCCGCCACTGACAGCGCCCTATATATAAAGCCTCCTGGTTATCGACGGTTCGGCAATCCGGCTTTTTCGAAATCAAAAAACGCGCTTTGCCATTTCGCAAAAGTTCGCAGGTTCCTTCAGCCAGGGCAGGATGATCACTTCAATAAGGCATTGAAATATATAAGTTTTGTTTTTCGAGCGCATTTGGCCACCGATTTGCAATGACCTCCACAAATCCAATTTCGAGGAGGCAAAACAATGATGATCAACCAGACATTCGAGGCAATCAGCACCGTACATGGTCCTTTTGGCCAGCAAATGCAGATTTCTGAAAACGATGTCTTCCTTTTTGATATCGACGCAGTTTCAAACGCCCATCAGCGAGAAATGAACCACGCTTTCGCGTCTTATCTGTCCGATTTCGCCCGGCACCGTGCCTGCTATCTTCTGACCAGTTGCAACTATGCGGAAACGGCAACACGCATCCCTTCCCGCGTACGCCGGGAACTCGCCGGGATTTTCAGCTCAGCCGGAACCGAACTCTGGCACAGGAACGAATTGCTGGTTCGTCATGAGCATTCGTTTTCAGACGACATCTACGAGTGCATCGTCAAGCTCTTGCTCCAAAGCTCTTACCCGGCAAAGCAGACGCCTCTGATCGATTGCGGACCGGCAACGTTGCGCATCTGTCTTGCTGGCACGCGGGCCGGGCTGGCCGCAAAGCGGGCCTATCTGGAATGGGAACGCGAACATGGAGAACTCGAAAAGATTGTCGAAGCGCTCGAGAGCCGCTTCCCCGACCACACAGTTTACAGAGATACGGGGGTCAGTCTGCTTGTTACACCGCGTTCGTATTCAACGGCACTGGTCCAGACGCAGATTCTGAAACGTCACAAGTCGGCGAGACTGGTCGCCTACCTCTGCGAAACGGCAGCCGATGGCTTTGCAGCTCCTCTTTGCGATGCCTTCCAGGAGGGAGACATTGTTGCAAAAGTCGGCGGTGCGAGCGATGTCAGCCAGTTGCTCAGTTACGAAAATCGGCGGATACAGGAAAAAAACGAACGTATCTGGAACCCGCTTCGTCTCGTACAGGGGGCATGACATGAAGGCCTTGCCGATCATTGACGAAGAACCATCGAACTGGACCATTCTCCAGAGCGATGCGGTCTATGACAACGGCGCCCAATTGCGGGTCATCCGCCAGACCGTTCGCTTGCCTGACAACACCGTTGTCGACGACTACTTCCGGATCGATCTTGCTTCCTTCACCGCGGTCTACGCAGTGACGGAAGACGACAAGGTTCTGTTGCTAAGACAATACAAGCACGGTGTTGGCAAAACATGCCTGACACTGCCCGGCGGTCAGGTCGACCCCGGGGAAGACCCGGAGTTCTCCGCAAGAAGGGAGCTGCTCGAAGAAACAGGTTACGGCGGTGGCCGCTGGATTGCCGGCCCTTCGCTCGTTCTTCACGGAAACCAGGGAATTTCCCGTGCACACGTTTTCGTCGCCAGACATGTCATCAAATTGGCCGATGCGCATTCCGGTGACCTTGAAGAAGCTGAAGTTGTCACGAGTGACCGTTCCGAGCTTCGCAGGGCAATGTTATCCGGCCAGGTTCCGATTACATCGCACGTTGCGACGGTCGGCATCGCCGAAGCGCTGTTTGCGACAAACAAGGGATAATCGAAAGAAGCGGTTGATCAGGCGCTTTCCGACGCAAGGTCATCACCCTGGGCCGCTTCTTCGTCCTGTTCGGCCCAGATTTCCTTCTTTCGATAGAGTGTTGAAGGACTGACCTGCAAGGTGCGGGCTGTTTTGGGAAGGCTTCCGCCGCACGCATCGATCGTTGCCTCAATAATCTGCCTTTCGAGCTGCTCGAAGGGCTGTCCCAACGTCATAGTGATTGCCGGCCAGGAGCCAGCGGCTGCCGCAGCCTCCCTTCCGCCAGCATCAATCTGCACAGCAGCGCTCTGGACCGGGACGGTCTCTGCCTGTGTCCCTGACACCGGTGCCCGCCCCTGAAGCGTCGTCAGCATGTCGGCTTCAACAAACGGCCCCTCATTCAGGACTATAAGGTTCCGGATGGTATTCTGCATTTCACGCACATTGCCGGGCCAGGAATGGGACAAGAGCGCTTCTTCCGCTTCCACGGAAAACCCCTCGAACGTCTTTCCTTCCTCTCCAGCGAATTGTGTCAGGAAATGCTTGGCAAGTTCGAGTACGTCGGCGCCTCTTGATCGCAAGGGCGGCAGTCCGATCGGCAACACATGCAGCCGGTAGAAAAGGTCTTCTCGAAATCTCCCGGCTTCGACTTCGCCGAGAGGATCCCTGTTGGTGGCGCATACAATGCGAACATCAACTTTCTTGAGCGCATCGCTGCCGACCTTCTGAACCGTGCCGCTTTGAAGAAACCGCAGGAGTTTGGCTTGCAGGCCGAGTTCCAGTTCGCAGATTTCGTCGAGGAACAGAGTTCCGCCATCCGCCCGCGCGGCAGCGCCGTCACGATCCGATGTGGCGCCGGTGAATGCCCCCTTGATATGGCCGAAAATCTCGGACTCAATCAGGTCCTTCGGGATCGCGGCACAGTTCAAGGGAACGAAGGGTTTCTTGGCACGCGGACTGGAGCGGTGAATGGCCTCGGCACAGACTTCCTTGCCCGTACCACTCTCGCCCGTGATGAACACGGACGCGTTTGAACGGGCCACGCTCTCGATCATCTTGTAGACAGCGGTCATCGGCAGGGACGATCCGACAAACCCGTGCTGAAGTTTGCCTGCAGCCGGTTTGCGCACCTCTTCGACGACTTCCGTCAGGGTTTCGCGCTCCAGCGCATTGCGCGTGGTCGTGACGAGACGCTCTTCGGCAACCGGCTTGACAATGAAGTCATAGGCGCCGGCCTGCATGGCATCAACTGCCGTCTTGATGGAGCCGGAGCTGGTCACCACGACAACGGTTACCGGAAGCTGTTCTTCGCGGATTGCCGCCAGCACATCCATTCCGCTCATATCGGGCAGTTGCAGATCGAGCAGCACGACGCTGATGCCGCCCTTGCGCAGACGTTCAAGGGCTTCCGATCCGGTTTCAACATGAAGTGTGTCGAGACCTGCGCGCGACAACTGATGACCATATACCGTCGCAAGGGGCAGAGCGTCTTCAACGATCAGAACTTTCACCTTCTTGCTCCTTCCGCGGCGCAGGTCATCCATCAGGTTTCAAGAGATATCTCTACACCTATTTCGTCCGCCAATGCTTTAACTTCCGTTAGTGTTCGGTCACAGATCGCCGAAAGATCGTCCATTTTACCCATGGCCGCCATCTCCTTGCCGTCACGGACCAGCGTGTTGACCGTGGTCGCGATGGTGGCCAGCTCAAGAGCGCCGAAGGTTCCAGCCACGCTTTTGAGAGCATGGGTCGCCCGTTCGAGCTTGTCCGGTTCGTTTGCCTCGGCCGCCGCAAGCGCCGCCTGTCTCCGTTTGAGCGTGTCGTCGACGAATTGCTGCAGCAGTTTCTGTTTCAGCTCGTTCGGCATGGTTCCGAGGATTTCCCTGGCCGCCTCCAGCGATGCCGTTGTTCCCGAGGCGGTGGTCTGTGGAGCGTCGGTGATTTTCCGGGTGACATTGCGCGACACGCAGGCCAGAAGATCTTCCTTTTCAACCGGCTTTGCCAGGAAATCAGACATGCCGGACTCAAGAAAACGCTCCTTGTCGCCGCGCAGTGAATACGCCGTGAGTGCAACGATGGGTGTTTCCACGTTGCGCTGGCCGTGCCGGATGCGGCGCGTTGCCTCGATCCCGTCCATCTCCGGCATCGAAATATCCATGAGAATGCAGTCATAGTCGCGCTTCGCGGCAGCCTGAACGGCCTCCCGGCCGTTGTTTGCAATATCAATGTCACAACCGGCGCTGCGCAGCGCGTGACTGACCACGATCTGATTGGTCGCGTTGTCCTCGGCAAGAAGAATGGTCACGTTCTCGGGAAGCTCCGCCGGTTCCTCCGCGTGATCCTCATCCAGAACGACCGTCTGGTCCTCGGCCAGCCGGATCGGCACGACGAACTCGAACGTGCTGCCCACATCCTCTTCGCTCTCAACGTAGACTTCACCACCCATCAGGTGCGCGATCTGCCTGCAAATCGCGAGACCAAGTCCGGTTCCGCCCTGTTTCTTGGTGTAACTCGTGTCGACCGTGACGAAGTCACCAAAAAGCGCCTCATGTTTGTCCGCCGGGATTCCGATCCCGGAATCCCTGACCGAGAACCGGAATGTCGGCTCGACCGGATCGTCTTTCGTGATGTCGACGGAGATCTCGACAAATCCGATCTCGGTGAACTTGATCGCGTTCGAAACCAGGTTCAGAACGACTTGCCGCAGCCGTCCCGAGTCCCCCACCACATTGTGGGGCAGATCGGCTGGATATTTCATGGAGAGCTGAAGCCCCTTGTCCTGGGCAATCGGCTTGAACAGGTCGACAACGCTCTTGACGACAGTCTTGAGGCGGAAGGGAGCCGGATCGAGCTCCATGCGGCCGGCCTCGAGCTTGGAGAAGTCGAGAATGTCGTTGATGAGCTCGAGCAGCGAACGGCCGGATTCACGCGCCGTTTTGAGGTAATCGGCCTGGGCCGGGTCCAGATCCGTGTCGCGCAGGAGGCTGAGAATGCCGAGCACGCCGTTCATCGGTGTCCGTATCTCGTGGCTCATCATCGCAAGGAACTTGGCCTTGGCCTCGTTCGCGGCTTCCGCCTTTTCCTTGGCATCCCTGAGGGCCGCGTCTGCCGCCTTTCGTTCGGTGATGTCGCGGACATAGCCAAGGAACAGCGGTCCTTCGGCTCCTTTGGTATGCCGGATCGCCAGTTCGACGATGATCTCATGACCATCCTTGTGGAGCCCTTCGATTTCAATCCGCTTGCCGAGGACCGGCCCCTCACCTGTTTTCAGGAAGCGGACAAGGCCATCGTCATGCGCCCTGCGGTGCTGGGCGGGAATGATGTAGTCGGACATCTTTCTGCCGATAAGCTCGGTCGCCGTCCAACCAAAGACATCTTCGGCGGCGGGACTGAAATCCAGCACAACACCGTCACCGTTCATGACAATGACGCCATCAAAGGATGCGTCGACGACATTGCGCAGCAGATCCTCGTTGCGCCTGAGTTCGGCTTCACGGTTCTTGAGTTCCGTGATGTCCACGCGGAAGCCGACCATACCGCCTTCGCTGGTGCGGGTCTCGATCACCCGCAGCCAGCGGCCATCATCCAGATGCTGTTCCATGGGTGCGCCCGGGTTCTGATGACGTTCCATGCGCATGGCCACCCAGTCCTCAAGGATGTCCTCGCTGACCTGATACTGTCCGCGCATGGCGCCTTTTCTGATGATCTCCTCGAATTTGGCACCTGGCTGAATGAGATCCGCGCTCGAGCTGTAGAATTCCCTGTACTTGCTGTTGCAAAGCACAAGCCGGTCGTCGGCGTCGTAAAGCACGAAGCCGTCCGGCAGGGACTCGATCGCATCAACGAGGCGGGTCTCGGCCTGTTTGACCTTGGCCGCGGCAGCCTTCCGGTCCGTCAGGTCCCTGAAGATCGCCGTGAATGTGGCCGACCCGTCGATCACCACTTCCGACAGGGACATCTCAACAGGGTACTCCTCGCCATCCAGGCGCCTGCCCGTCGCCTCCAGGCGTTTTCCGGATGTCTCGATGGATGTCGCCGTGCCTGGGCAACACGCGAACGGCAGCTCTTCACCGCCTGTGTCAGGGAGAAAATCGCTGATCAAACGACCGACCAGGTCGCCACTTTCGGCCGCGCCAAACATGGCAAGCGCCCGTTTGTTCGCACTCAGCACTTCGCCGGAAGGCGAGAGGGTCAGAACCCCGTCCAGCATGGTGTCCAGAATTGCACTGACCTGCGCTTCCCCGGTTTCTGCACGCAAGGTCGCCTTCATGAGCGCATCGTTCTTTTCGCGTTCCGCTTCGGCCAGACCGGCGAGGCGCCGCATGGCGCGCTGACGCTGCAGGGACAGCACAAAGGTCAGTGCAAGCGCTGCAGCAAACGCAATCGCGAGCATGAAGATCAGATTGTCGATCGAGGTGAACCCGGTCCCATAAAGCGCGCTCGCCGGGATTATGACTTCCTGGATGCCGCGGACATCACCGACTTCCCACACGGTTCTCGGCGATTCAGGATGGGTGTTGTGGCAAGCGACACAGCTTTCTTCCATGCGCACCGCCGAAGCACTGCGGAAAAAGGTGCCCTCCTGGCGCTGTTCCAGGCGTTGAAACGGTTTGCTCGGGTCTTTCTCAATCGCCGCCAGGGCCTCGGTTTCGAATTCGTCGAGTTCGCGGTCCTGACGCCAGGGCCAGGGATGGGTCGACAGCATGCGGATCGCGCTGCTGGCTCCCTGTGCCTGCAGTTCGTCCTCGAGCGCCAGGGTCATCGATACGGGCGCGGGAATTGTCAGGTCCTTGTCGTGATAATCGTGGCTGACAGATACATCCTGAGACGAATAGAGTTTGTCCACGACTTCGCGGGAATAGAACGACCGCGCGGCCGTCAGCAATTCAGATTGCGCACGCGCGGCGGCTGACAGATCGGCCGTTCTCGCCTTTTGTCCGAAATCAACGGCAATCACATAAGCCGCAATGGCGGAAGCCGAGATGAAGACCAGGACCAGCCAAAATGTGGCATCGAATGTCAGTTCCTGGATCCACTTGCGCATTCTCTGTCCCCTCGGTTCCCTTTGCCGGTCCCGCCCCCCTAGCTCACGCACTTTGGTCTATCCTCTCTCATGGGTTATGAATTTTCGATTTAACGCTGAGGGCTACCTGCTCCTGTGGCCCTCAGTTTCCCCGGGTTTCCGCAAGGACCTGAAAAAACGGATTGCCGGTCATGAAGGCCTGCAGGCTGGCATAGGAAAGTTCCCTCTCCTTTGTGCAGACATCCGCACAGCCATAGACATCAATCGTCAGCTGAAATGGGTCTGATACGTCAAACAACTGCGTATAGGCATAGAGCGTGTCGGCGGATGCTTGACCTGGAACAGCTGCTGAATAGACGTCCTTGAACACCGGTGACGCGTAGTGGCTCCAGCCACTGGCCGGAAACCAGCGCTCTCCCCGTGGCCCTTCCCCGTCCAGATCTCGGGGCACTTCAGTGCCAAAGGTCAGCAGAAAATCGAGCCGTTTCTCCACGGCCGCCGAAACTCCGCCCGTCGAGCCGGACGCAAAATCGCTCAGCGTCAGAAGGGTGATGCCCGCATGACCCGTGTCTTCGTATCTCTGTTCTGAGGTCTGTTGCGGTGTCAGACCTTTTTCCAGATAGTGGCCTTCCGGCCAATAGCGCCAGAGACCACCATTTTCGTCCCTTTCCCATTCGTCCAGGAACGTCCGGACCATGTTCGCGGCCCTTTGCTGCATCTCAGGTTCGGCTGAGGCGTCCAGGATGCCCGCGAACGCGACCTGCCAGTTCCAGGGGGCGAGCTTGCCGGCGAAGCGGAAATCGATGTCGCCGTTGATGCGGTATAGGCCGTGAACGGCGTCAAAATCGCGTTCGAATTTTCGGATGAGACAAGTATTCGTTCCGGCGATTTCATCTGCCAGTTCCTGCGCGCACAAACCCCCAAGGGCCTTGCAGGATTGCGTCAACGCTTTGGCGATCATCGCCTGATTGATCATGAGCGAAAGCCGTTCTCCCGGGTCGGTGCCGTAAATAGTCGAACTCCATCCACATTGCGGCGCTTTCGCTTCTACACGGTCATGCAATGCGTCATTGGCAGCAAGCGTCAGGCGCATCGATTTCAAAGCCATACGGGCAAAGACATCCACCCCGGTTTTTTCATAAAGGGACGTCAGCGCACGCAGCCGGTAACTCTGGTTCCAGCTCTGAAGTCCCTCGGCGTCGGAAGAGCACGCCCGAACCTCACCCGTCTGGGACAGAAGCAGACCCGAAGCCGCATAGAAGAACCGGATAGCCGCGGGTGTCCCGGAGACGTCCATGACAGTCTGCCCGTCTAACAGGCCGAAAGACTTTGGAAGTTTCGTGAATTCGGCCTGTCCCGAGACCAGAACCGGCTCGCCAATCGCGCCAGTTTCAAGATTTATCCTGTAGATGCCTCCGCCACCGTAACCGCCGCAATCGAGCTGTGCCCAGAGCGTATTGCCGGCAATCCTGAGACGTCCGGGCTCGCAGGTGCCAAAATCGACGAGCATCTGCGCGTCGGTTCCTATCCGGCCATCGCTTCTTCTCGCGTAGGCGTTGAGATGCCAGGCGTTCGAAACCTGTTTTTCAAGAAGAAGCACGGCATCGGCCGAATAGCGTAGCAACTTTATGGAGGTGCCGCGTTTCCAGCTCCGGACGACCTGTCCGTCTTGCAGCAGCTCGGTCCGCTTATGTCCGGTTTTCCAGGTGCGCAGGACAGCGAGGGAACCGTCCCGCGCAAGCCGCAGCGCGCCCATGCGAGCTTGCCCGGAGGCTGCCGCGATCCAATCCTGACGGATCCCGTTCACGGTGACGGCTGGAACGTCGTCACCCGGGTTTCGTTGAACCACAAGTTTGTGCGGACCGGCCTGGGAAACCGTTTCCAGGCAAAGTCCGTATTCTCCCTTGCGAGAGACGATGCCGGTCTCCAGGTCGACCGACATCTTCTGGACCGGCAGGATCAGTTCATCGCCGGGCGCTTCTGTCCCCGCTGCCGGAGTGCCCGGAGCACACAGGACAGCGGAGAGACCAAGTATCTGAAACAGATATCGCATTGCCACCTTCCGGCTAGAAGTTGAAGTAGATGAATTCGGTGAGTTCTGCCAGACGGTAGGTCTGGATCAGGGCAACGCCGAAGAGAACGGACACAGCTGCCGCCCAGCCTGCCGTGGGCTTCCAGCGCACCGGCAGGAAACCGTCCGAATGCCTTTGGGACATGAATTTCTTCAGGCCCAAAATCGGGTTGTAGTTCTCCGTGAACTCGATCGAATTCGGCAACAGGAAGACAATGGCCGCAAGGCAGATCATTGCCGCCCAGACAGGAGCCGTCCCGGTGATCATCACGTCCCAGAGCTTGGGCTCATAGACCGTGGACAGACCAGTCATGCCGAGAATGATATTGTTGGCTCCTTCAAAGCTTTCGGCGCGGAAATAGACCCAGGCAACCACGACCGCCAGCAAGGTGATGCCGCGGGAGAGGACGTTTCCAACCGGCTTCGGCAGGATCGAGGGTATGTAACCCGCGGAAACCAGAGCCGACCAGCCATGGTTGATGGCAAGGTATGCGCCATGCAGGCCGCCCCAGAAGACGAAGGTCCAGCTGGCCCCGTGCCACAGGCCGCCGAGCAGCATGGTGATCATCAGGTTGGAATAGCGACGGACAGGACCGCTGCGGTTACCGCCAAGCGGGATATAGAGATAGTCCCGCAGGAAGTGCGACAGGGTGATGTGCCAGCGGCGCCAGAAATCGGAAATGCTGGTGGCCTTGTAGGGTGAGTTGAAGTTCACCGGCAAACGGATACCGAAGAGCCGCGCAAGACCCAGAGCCATGTCGCAATAGCCGGAGAAGTCGAAATAGAGTTGGAACGTATAGGCGAGTGCGCCGATCCAGGCCGCCTCGAACGGAACACCCGACGTGGTTTCGGCCATGTTGAAGACAGAGTTCGCATAAGGCGCGATGCCGTCAGCGAGTACGATCTTCTTGAACAGACCGATGGCGAACAGGGTGCTGCCAACCGCAAGGTTCAGGACCAGCTTGTTCCTGAAGACCGGCAGTTTGAACTGCGGAATGGTCTCTTTCTGCATCACGATCGGCCCTGCGATCAGCTGCGGAAAGAACACGACGAACAGCATGTAGCGTGGGAAATCACACTCCGTGACCTCCCCCTTCCAGGTGTCGATCAGGAATGAGATCTGCTGGAACGTGAAGAACGAGATCGCCAGAGGCAACACGAGGTGCAACAGAGGGATATCCGCCCCGGCGATGAGGTTCGCGTTGCCGATGAAGAAATCGGCATATTTGAAGACCGCGATCAGCCCGAGGTTGAAGACGATACCGCTCACCAGGATGAACTTGTCCTTCACGGCCCTCAGGACGCGGTGAAAACCGTAGTTGACGACAACCGAGCCCAGAAGAAGCGGCAGATAGATCGGCGTCCACCAGCCGTAGAAGACAAGCGAGGCCAGGATGAGCCACCAGATGATCCCGTTTTCCCAGCGATAGTGCCGCAGGATCAGGTAACCCAGCAGGACCGGGGGCAGGAACAGGTAGATAAATTCCAATGAACTGAAGACCATGACTCAGCCCTCCTTCTTGTCAGCAACGGGTTGAACAGATTTCTCGATAACCGTCAGATTTGCCGCGTCCTCCTGAAGCAGTTCCTTCAGCAAGCTGGTGCTTCCCTGGTGACCGCGATCAGCGCCTTTCTTGGCAAGCTCGATTGCTTTCTGGCGATCCTGGAGCACGAGATTGCCCTTGGCGAAGAGCCGGGCGAGTTCCTGCATCGCGCCGGGATGACCGACGGCGACACCGCGCTCGAGCAGCTCAACCGCGCTTTCCGGCTCCAACCCGTGTTTTTCCTTGAGATGAAGGCGGGCTAGCGCCGTCAGCGCGCCGCCATGCTCGGCGGTCGCGGCAAGACGCAACCATTTCAGGGCTTCCGCAGTGGTCTCGTCGTTTGCCGTGCCGGCCAGCAGCATCAATGCGAGATCATGCATCGCGCCTGCGTCTCCAAGGTTGGCCGAACGCAGGAACCAGTCTTCAGCGAGTGACCGGTCCGTGGCCATGAACTCACCGTCCCGGTAGATGCGGCCGAGGGTCTTTGCCGAACTTGCAGATCCGTCCCGGGCCTTTTGTTCCAGACCGGCGATCGCCCGCTCCGCCCAGAACCGGGCGCGCTCGGGATCCGGTGTCAGGCCATACCGTCCTGTCAGCAGGATGCGCGCATAGTTTATGGTCGAGGACGGATAGCCGGCGATCGCTGCCTTTTCGTAGTGATGAAAGGCCGCGTTCAAGTCACGCTCGGCACCAATGCCACGTTCGTAGTGTTTGGCCAGCTGCACATGCGCCTTGGGATAGTCCCACTCAAGCGCCTTCATGAACCACTGCAGCGCAATCTCCGCGCATTTGTCGCCCGAAGAGCGCTGAAACAGCCGGCCGAGCTCATAGGCGGTCTCACCACGATACGCAAAGGAGTACCTGACCGCTTCCATGAAGATCAGCCGGGACTGATCCAGATCGGTGTCGACGCCCCAGCCGTTCTTGTAGGCCCGGCCAAGGTGAAAAAGGGCGACCGGATGACCGTCATTGGCAAGCTGCGTCAGGATATCGGCGGCGGCCTGCCAGCGTCCGACTTTCTGCAGCCCGCGGGCCTGCTTGATCATCTCTTCGATGGTCGGGTCGATCCGTTCGGACTTGGCCTTGACCGGTGTTGTGTCGGAAGACAGAGCCACGGCACCGGCGACACCGAACACGGCGCCGAGCAAAAGCCCTTTCCAAAGCAGTGATTTCTTGTTCATCCGGGTCATAGCAGCACCTCCAGGGTGAATTCCGTTTGCAGCCGGCCAGTGTCAATGTTCCGCAAAGACTGGCGATTTTCGTTGCAGGAGCACTCAAGTCCGGCAGGCTTTTCAGGTGAGCGGTTCTGCGCCTCCTGGACCCCGACCGCAGCGATGGCACCCACGATCAGTCCGGTTGCGCCAACGATGATTTCCTCAAAAGGAAAGAAGGGTTTAGCCATCGGTTTGCCTCCAGATTCTGCAGGAGACGCCTTCCAGCAATTCCAGCGTGCCTTCCTTGTGGGACTTTGCCGTTTCGGCAGGCGTCACCGGGCAAACCAGATCCTTCCGGCGGCTGGTTGCCGTGGCGACATGTTCCGGGTCGCGGTCGATCAGCATCAGCAACTCGCCGACGATCCGGCGCGCGGGGTCGGAGCCGAAGTGATAGGCGTCAGTGAAATTTGCCAATTCGCGGGTGAAGGGCGTGTCGAAATCCAGATCCACGACCGGAGCCAGCGTCGACAGCCGCTCTCGGAACTTGTGATTGGCGGCCGTCAGACCGAAATCGGAAATCCGGCGCTGCATTTCGGAAATGGTCGGCGGGATCAGGAAAATGATGTCAACATCGTTTTCCGCGGACCAGGAGGCAATGTCCTCAACCATGGCCCAAAGTTCATCCGACTGCTTGAAGCGTCGCCAGTCAGCCGCACCGTTTGTGCCGACCTGCTTGGCGAAGAGCTGCGGCAGATCGCGTTCGATGGTGATTTCGGGCCAGTACCCTGCCCAGCGTCCCAGACCGAAGCCGTGACCATGATAGATCGCCGGAAGCCGGAGAGCGGACACCGATGCGCTCAGCGCACACTCGTCACACAAGGCCGGATCGAGAAGTGCTTCAACCGACAGTTTTCCGATCGCGTTGAAATCGGCCGCCCTGGCTTCCTGAACAGGCCAGAAGGACACGTCGTCAAAGGAACCGGTCACCGCCGGATAGCGTTCCTCAAGCAGGCGCCATCCGGTCTTGGTCACGAACCAGTTCGTGTAGTAGCCGAAGGGATTGCCGGCGAGCGAAATCGCCTCAGGGACACGGTTCATGCCACCCTTGAAACGGGCGTCCATGCTTCTCAGCGGCAAGCTAACGATCAGCGTGTCGAGGTCGACCGTGTCGCGCAGATATTTGAACGTGTCGTAGATCTCGTAAACGGTCGCGCCGCCATAGGCGAAGTTGTAGACATCGTTGCGGCCAAGCTCCTTCCAGTACCTGTCCTGAAGCGCCCGCGCCCGGCTGTCGCCCAGGATAACGGTCGGAGCCTTGATCCGCGGATACTCGATCATCTTGTAGAGGGGATAGTGCGCCTTGACGCTGGTTTCCTTCTTGTTCAGGTCAAGGTCCACCAGCCTGTTGTGATCGAATGCATCGACCACGATATTGAACGCGACCGGTGCCAGCGCGATCATCGCGGTCATGGCTATGGCAGCGGTGTAGAATCTTGATGTCAGTCTCATGGCAAAGCCCCTGAAATTGTTTCTGTGCCTTTAGAAACAAGAACCGGGCCAGCGAGCCGCTTCATTTAAATTTTCAATAAAATCATATGCTTATTTATATTTTCCGATTTTGGGAAGTCGCGTGTAGTTCGATATTGAAAAGGAAAGTTTTGCAAAATCGAAAACCCTCCAGTCTTCAGACCGAGGTGGTCCAGCCGAGCAGATAGGTGATCATTCCGCTGCTTGGCGGATCGATGAGACCGGCAATCAGGCACACGCCGAGGAAGAGCATTGTGACATAGAGAAACGTCAGGTAGCTCGCCATCCAGTTTTGCAGCGTTGCGATCAGACCATCGCCCTCGCCCGCACGCTGGTCACCCCGGTTCGACCAGCGCTGCTTTGACAGCCGGAAGATGCAATAGACCTTCACCGATGCGTTGATGAGCTGGTTGAAATAGAGAATGAACGGATAACTGAGATCCACCTTACGCGCATACTGAAACAGAAACAGCGACAAGAGCATGCGCGTGATGCAGATAAAGACGATGTAGCCGAAGATGTAGTGTGGGTCATAAAGGAATGACGTGCAGACGGCGAGCACGGGGCTCACGAGCATGGTCCACATGGACACACGCTGGTCGAGCAGGCACCACCAGATGAAGAAGGGCATGCGGTGCGGGCCAAGTGCCAGCGCCCGGCTGCCGTTGCGCAGCATGTTGCCGGACCAGCGCCGGAAATTCTGCACCATCCGGTCCATGCCGGACCCTTCAATCACCTCGACCGTGTAGCCCATGGCGTCGGGGACGTAGAGCATGCGGCACCCGGACTGAAGCATGTAGTACCAGGTGCTTTTGTCGTCCCCTGAAAGAAAGCGGAATTTGCCCCAGAGCCAGTGCTCCAGGTGATCAGCCTCCAGCAGGCGGATAAACTTCAGCTTGACCAGGTGATTGGCACGGAACACGGACATGCGGCCCGTTAATGTCAGCACACGACCGGACAGGGAATGGGACTGCATGGCAAGGCGCCTCTGGGCAAAGCGCATGGTCAGCCAGTTGGCGACCCATTTGGGTCCGATGCAGAGCACTTCCTCATCGGTCGTGCAGGCCTGGAGATCAGGATAGAGCTTGAACAGCGGCAGGCAGGCACCGACCGCATTGGGTGCCAGAATGAAATCACCGTCCATGAATATGATGAGGTCATCAGCCTCAACGTTGCCGCGGCTCATCGCGCGCAGGACGAGGCCGATGGCAAGCCGCTTGCCCGGCTGGTTCTGCCGTACGACGTGAAGTGTGACGTCCAGATCAGACCATTCGCGAACGAGCAGATTGGAAATGAGCTCCTCGTCATACCGGTCGCCGGAGCCGAGCCAGATCGTGCCGGGAACACCTGCATCCCTTATCTCGCGGCAGATCGAGCGAATGACTTTCTCGGTGATATCGCGATGTTCCTTGTAGGTCGTCATCATGAAGTGAAGATGCCTGGGGCGCCAGCCATCATCCCAGACCTTCTTGCCTGCATCGCGCATGGACGGATAAACGAACTTGCCGTAAATCCACGCCCTGACGGCATGGGTGAACCACCAGCCGTAGCGCCAGATGCCCAAGAGGCCGATGACGAACGTGATCTCCTTCGTGGATGGGCTGAAGAAAACGTTTTCGAAGATCGTCAGCCCGATGAAACAGCAGCCGAAATAGAGCGTGATCTGAAACAGCGCCCAGGGCGTCCATTTCGCCCAGCCCTTCGGCTGGTGCATGATCTCGTCCACCTTGTAGGGACGTGATGATCTGTCTTGTGCCATCACAGTCCACTCACCAGTTGCTGAGCGGTCCGGAAGACGATGTTGTTCCGGTGGCGCTCGAAATAGACCGTGATGGGCGTACCGCTGGCCGGGAAGGCATCTCCGCCCGGCACCAGTGTGACCTTCGCAGAGCGCGCATCCGGGGCCCTGAAACGGAATGTTTCGGAAACCTCATCAACAAAGCCATCCGTCCGGTCGATGTGGTCAACCGTGCCGGTTACCCAACGGTTTTCAGAGGGAACGAAAATATTCGCGGTCGTGCCCAGACGAATGTGAAGCACCTCGTCCTGAGTGAGGTACGCGCTGACTTCTTCCGATCCTGACTTTTCAAGAACCAGAAGCGGTTCGCCTTGCTTGGCTGCCGTGCCCTCCAGGATATCCTTTTCCTTGATGAGCCCTGCGAAGGGAGCCGCGACCCTCAAACGAGCTTCCTTGTCCATCAGGTCTGCAACCATGGTGGCCTGGAACGTTTCCTGGGATTTCAGGCGAGCAACCCTTGCCTTCATCTCAGCAAGGCGCCCGGCAAAGGCGTTGCCTGTGAAAAGTCGGACGCTGTCGCCGCCGGCAATCAGCTCTTCAAGCTCCTGAATGTGGATCTGTTTGCGTTCCAGATCCGAAATAACCGACTTGAGTTCCAGTTCCGCTGCCTCGACATCATCGGCAAGGGCAAGTCCCTTCCCGGCGAGGGCGCGCATGCGCTCGACCTTGAGAAGTGCATTTTCCTTCGCAAGCTCAAGCCCCTCGACCTGGGATCCGGCCTGGCGCACATTGTTGCGCGCAACTAGTGCATAGCCTTCGGCTTTCCGGTTCTCCTCGGCCAGCAGAGCCTGTGTTTCGGCCAGTTCGGCCCGGGTTGAAGCCAGTGCCGTCTGAGCGCGGCGCAACGCCTCTTCGTGCCTGCCGTCCTCCATGACAAGCAGAACCTGTCCGGCTGCGACGATGTCGCCGATACCGTGCTGGGCCTTCAGGACGCGGCCGTTTGCCGGTGCGGCGATCGCCTGCCGCTCGGACGTCACAACCGCCGACGTCACCTCAAGGCGGAACAGGGTCGCAAATACATAAAGTCCGACATAGCCGAAGACCACCGCGCCGAGAGCGAAATAGAACAGGCTCATGACAATCTGTCTGACCGGCCAGCGGCGCACCGGCAAGGCTTCCGTCGGATTGGGATCGGGTTTGGTCGGAACCGGGGTGACCGGTGTATCGATGCGCACGATCGTGTCGGCGACATCCGTCATCTTGCCGCGCACCAGATCTTCTACGAAATGCTGCATCAGGGCGGTTTCCCGCTCGCCGAGCTGCACGAACTGGTAAGCGACCTCGCCCTTTTCCTCGTCGAGGCGAACGACTTCCGCTTCCGCTTTCAGCGTGATGTTGAATCCCTGGAACGGGAGGGTGCACAGCAATTCGTGACTGGTGCCCACGTCCGGAAGATCACGAAAGGCGCCTGCGATCCGGCAGCCACCAAGACCCCAGTCGACAGCGTCGAAAGACTGCTCTCCCACGGCAACGCGCATCGGCGCTGTTACCCGGTAGTGCAGCCTCTGGCTGGGTCTTTCGTGAATGATTTCCAAGTTCTGCTTCCCGTTGTTGCGTCGACAGCAGTCCTACTGCAACTGGGATGCCAACGACGTAGCTTGGTTAACGTTCCTTCAGGCGCACAGCTACCTCCGGGCAAGGTGTTGATTTTTATTGCTCTTTAGATTCACGCCCGCAAATGCCGACTATCGGTTTCGCAAAATGAAAAACCCCCGGCAACCTGTGCGGCCCGGGGGATTTCCCATTTTGCAAAGTTTTCAGTGCTTGTCAGAATTGGAAAGAGGCCGCGAAACCAGTTCCGCGGCCTGCTGGTTTTTCAAGATTCACCCCTCAGAAGACGAAGCAGTCATTGTCATAGAGGAACTGTAGCGACTGCTCGCCAACACCGCTCAATGTGCAGATGTCGTTGTAGCTTCCGTCGCCCGAAAGGTCGACGGACAGGAGCGTATCGCCGTCCGATCCTGTCGCCTGGAGCTTGCCCAGGAAGGTCTGGTCATCATCGCTGCCGGCAAGGTGGCTGAAGTCCAGAAGATCCGTGCCGATGATGAAATCGGTGATGAGATCCTGGCCACTCAGATCGTAGCTGCGGAAGATGAACGTGTCGATACCAGTGCCGCCAGTCAGCGTGTCGCTGCCGCCAAGGCTCCGGATCTCGTCATTGCCCGCACCACCGTCAATCACGTTGACGCCGGACGTCCCTTTCAGGATGTCGTCGCCGGAGCCTGACTTGATGTTGTCGATGAAATGCAACGTGTCCGTTCCGATCTCAAGGCCATGTGCCTTCTTGTTGTGAAGCAGGATCGACAGATCGACGCCAAAGGCGGAGTAATCGACGGTGTCGTTGCCCTGGCCACCATGCATGTAGTCATTGCCGGCGTCTCCATAGAACGTGTCATCGTCGTGACCGCCATAGAGCTTGTCGTTGTTGTGACCACCACGCAGTTCGTCGTTGCCTGCGCCACCCTTAAGGATGTCGTCGCCGTAACCGCCCTGCATGATGTCGTTGCCGGAACCACCGATGAGCTGGTCAACGCCGTTGCCACCATCCATGGTGTCGTCGCCGGTACCACCATTGAGCGCATCGTCGCCATAGCCGCCCTGCAAGACATCGTCGCCGGAACCGCCATTGAGCGTGTCATTCTCGTTGCCGCCATCCAGCGTGTCGTTGCCGGAGCCGCCATTGAGCGTGTCATTGCCGGATTCGCCGTAAAGCGTATCGTCACCATTGTTGCCGTTCAACTCGTCGTTCTGCTGGCCACCATAGAGTGTATCGTTGCCGGAATTGCCGTAGAGCTTATCCTCGCCCGATCCTCCATAAAGGTTGTCGTTTCCGCTGCCACCATGCAGGTCGTCATTGCCGTTGTTTCCGTAGAGCCAATCGTCGCCGGATCGGCCATGCAGTTCATCGGCACCGGTTCCGCCATGCAGATGGTCGTTGTCGGACCGCTCTATGACGACCGGCGTGTCGCCGCCATTGCCGGGATCGGGATCGGTTCCGCCGGAGTCCTGATTGTAGGGCGCATTCAAGAGCAAGGCATTGGCAAGGCCGATGTCAACAGTGAAGACACTGTCGTCAAAGTCGCGGTCGCCGCCATTGAAAAGATCCTCAAAACCGAGGGTCAGTGTGCCCGCATCTGTCTTCAGGACACCGGTCGTATGCAGGATGTTGTCCGGGTTCAGGTTGACCGTGTCACCGTAGGCGGACGTGTGGTAGGGGTCATACTGGATGAGCGTCTTCGTGCCATCAGGGGCAATGTGATACAGACGCGGACTGTCGCTGGACAGCGTTGCCTGGGTTCCATCGGAATTCTGGAACTCCAGTGTTCCGTTTTCCATGTCGAGATGCGAATAACCACCGTTGCGGCTGTAACCGTTGGAAACGATAAAGAACGAGATACGGTCACCAGCGCTGACATCGAGGAATTCGCGGGACTGTCCTGCGATCAGATTGCCGCCGCTGCCTTGCAGCGAAGCATTCGACCAGATGAACTCAACGTCCTGGATGGTGCCGTCTTCGGCGATCTTGTAGTAGCCGAACGTGTTGCGATATCCGGCGGTCTCGCCTTCGAAGACAACGGACACCGGATAGTCGTCGGTTATTTCGACCGACGTTACCTGTACAAGGCTCGGACCGCCCGACCCGTACAGAATGTCATTCCCGTTGTTTCCGTAGAGCGTGTCGTCTCCGGTTCCGCCCCAGATTTCATCATTGCCGTTCTTGCCGGTGAGGAGATCGTCGCCGAAACGTCCGGACATTACGTCGGAGTGTTTCGAGCCATTCAAAACATCATCTTCATTGGTCCCGATGACGGGACGTGTTGCGGGTAAGCTAGGCATGTTACTGCACTCCTTCTGATAACGCGCAGACGCGCAATTTCAGCCGGAGCTGTGCAGTTAACAGGCCATTTACCAAGAAACTTTATGCGAGATTTTTTTCATATTTTTCAATAATTTACACATTAACGATGTTGGCCAAAAAACGTGTTTTCCGAAAAAACAACAGCCAGTTTCAGTTCTGCAAACAAAGTTTTCCGTTCTGCGAAAGCCATGCAGTTCACAAAACCATTCTGCCAACAGCCCTTGCATGAGGAGCTTGAAGTGACGGCAGCGGCGTGCAGCCGGACGGCTCAATATGTCGCGCGGCCACCGGACAGGTCAAAAACCGCCCCGGTTGTAAAACTGTTTTCGGAGCTGCACAGCCAGGCGATCATGTCGGCGGCCTCGGACACTTCGAGAAAACGGTTTCTCGGGATCTTCGACAGCATGTAGTCGATATGCTCCTGGCTCATCTGATCGAAGATGCGCGTGCGTGCAGCCGCAGGCGTCACGGCGTTGATGGCAATGTCGTAACCCGCGCATTCCTTGCCGGTACTCTTGGCGAGCGCCATGACCGCGGCTTTCGAGGCACTGTAAGCCGATGCGTTCGGGTTGCCCTCCTTGCCCGCGACGGAGGCGATCAGGACGACACGGCCGTAATTGTGTTGCTTCATGTCCGGCAGGACTGCCTTGAGCACATGGAACGATCCATTTGCATTGATGTCCATGATCCGCGCCCAGTCGGCGACAGGGTAGTCCTCGACAGGCATATTCGGTCCGGCAATCCCCGCCGAATTGACGACAATGGACGCGTTGCCGACAAGAGACTTGGTGCGCTCATAAGCTTCGGAGACCGCGTTCCAGTCGGAAAGATCAACCTTGATGGCCGTTGCATCGAGCTCCGCTGCCGCTGATCCAAGGACCTCTTCGTCCATATCCCAAAGAACAAGACGCGCACCGTCGGTCTTCAATCTCTTTGCACAGGCAAAGCCGATGCCCTGCGCACCTCCGGTTACGATCGCGATCCTGCTCATTCATTGGCTCCTATCCCAGCGCGGACATGACCGAGGCAACCGACGTGACATGGGCCACATTCTGCATGGCGTAATTGATCGACGCGCGGTGCCATTCAGCGTTCATTGTAGAGCAGGCGTCTTCCGGCACAACCACCCTGAAGCCCTTGTCCGCAGCCGTGCGCGCCGTGTGTTCCACGCTCATGTTAGTCCATGACCCGGTGTTGATGATCGTGTCGATGCCCGCATGGCGAAGATAGCTTTCAAGACGCGATGTCTCCCAACCGCTCATGGACATTTTCTCGCAGACGAGGTCTCCCGGCTTCGGTTCCAGTCCGGGAACGGGTGCGACACCCCATGTTCCCCTCACCAGGGCATTTTCGCCTTTGAGCCCCTGAAACAGCGGCGCGTGCTGCGCAAGGAGCGGATGGCCCGGCTCGCAAACCATCCAGATGTGGATGACGGGAATTCCGTGCCGCCGCGCCGCGTCCGCAAGGGCAATCGCATTGGCAACCACATTCTGCTCGCGCGCATGCTGCGGGGAGCCCGTGCCTTCAAACGCGCCGCCGTCGATCATGACATCGTTCTGCAGATCCTGGATGAGAAGCGCAGTCTTCTTCGGATCAAGCGGTGGGCACTCAGCAAGCTCAAGCCCCTTGGACGGGGCGATGAGCGATGCATTATCCGCAGTGCTCGCTGCGGCCTGCGCTGGTACCGGTTTCGCCGTCATGAAAGGTTCGGAGCGCGGCCGGACCTTGGTTTTGACTGCATAGACCGACGTGCAGGCGCACATGAACAGGGTCTGCCAGTCCTCGCCGCCCCAATGCAGATTGGCAACCATTTCCGGGACTTCGATCTTGCCGATCAGGAGTCCTTCGAACGAATAGACCCAGACACCGCCCGGTGCCGTTACCCAGACATTGCCATTGGCATCGGCCTTCATGCCGTCCGGGACACCCGCCTTGACCGCATCCTTGATGCCGGACGCAAAGATCCGCCCGTTTCTGAGCCTGCCGTCCTCGCCGACATCGAACATGCGGATATTCGCCTGCTCGGTGTCGTTCACCCACATCCAGCGTTCACAGGGTGAAAAGCAAAGCCCATTCGGCTGAGTGAACATGTAGCGGTCCGACACAAGGACTGCCTCGTCGCCAGGTCTGTGACCGGGCGGCAGCATGTAGACCCCCTGAAAGCCCTGCTGAAGCGCACGGGGCACACCGAAATGTTCCAAGCGGCCGTAGGTCGGATCAGTGAAAAATATCGCTCCATCCGACCTGACAACGATGTCGTTCGGGGAATTGAGTTCCCTGCCCTCGAAATGCGAGGCGAGCAGTTCCCGCGTTCCGTCCGGGCGGAATCGCGCGACAGAACTCGTGGCATGTTCGCAGACGAGGAGGTTCAGCTCCGCATCGTAGGTCATGCCGTTGCCCTTGTTCGATGGGCGCAGATATTCGCTCACCCCCTCCTGCCGGGTCCACTTGCGCCGGACATCGCCTGGCATGTCGGAAAACAGAAGATGGTGCTCCGTAGGATGCCAGATGGGCCCTTCGGTGAAAACGAAACCGGTGCCTATCCGTTCAACAGCGGCGTGCTGGTCCATCAGATCCAAGAATTTCGGGTCGACAACGGTATGTCCCACAGATCCCTCCCAGTCTTTCCTATCCAGAGAAGCGGACGCTTCCTGCGATCCCGCCGGTTACATCGGGAACCATTGTCGTTCGGGCACGGTCTCCGTCATCGGACCCGGGACAGTCATGGACAGGCGTCCGACAACCTGCTGGTTCTGGATTTTCGCGGGTCTGTCATGGACCGGCAGCAGGAAGGTGTAGTTGTTGAGGAGTTTCTTGATCGCGCCTTTTTCCTCACGCTTTGAGCCGGCATGGTTGCCAGTCACGCGCGGCTCCATCCAGTTGTTGGTGTAGACGTGATTGACGATCTGATCGTTGAAATCATAGATGACATCACCGCAGATGCAGGCCAGTCCTTCCGCCGTTTCCACGATCACGTTCATGGATCCCTCGGTATGCGCACCGGCGGCCTCGCACCAGACGCCCGGAATGATCTCCTCCGCGCCGGTGATTTCCAGATCGAGGAAGCGCATGGCCTCCGGTTCATAGATCCGCTCGACGAGATGCATGATGTCCGGTTTGGGATATTGCGGATACATGATGCCGGAGACCGAGAATTCCATCTCCCTGCGGTTCAGCACAACCGTCGTGTTCATGGGGAACAGGTCGTCCTTGCCAGCATGATCGATATGCAGGTGCGTGTGCAGGATATAGCGGATATCACCCATCTTCAGCCCGTGCTTGGCGAGCTGGTTCTCGATCATGTTGTCATGGAACTGGAGGCCACGCATGCCGAGGCTTTCCATGATCGCATTGTCGCGATAGCCGGTGTCGACCAGAACGGGATGGGTCCCGCCGAGGATCAGGAAGCCGTAGACAGGAACCCGCCGGATGCGGCCGCATTCGTGGCCGAGCACGAGAAAGGATGTCTCGAGCTCGATGTCTCCGTAGTCCAGAACATGGATGGTAAGGGCCATTTGTGTTTCTCCCGTAGATGAAAGGCTGGCAGGCTGACCGGCGGCTAGAGCCGGTAGATCCGTTCAGCCGTGTCGTGAAAAATCGCTTGCTGTTTGCTTTTCGAAAGTCCCTTCGCGCCCTGCCGGAAGGCGGCGAAAAGATCCGCGTAGGTGGTCCAGAGTTTTTCAATCGGAAAATTCGACCCGAACATACAGCGCTCGGCGCCAAAAAGGTCCAGGCTCTGCTTGATCATGAAGGCAATGAAATCTGGATCGTTCCGGTGGATGAACGTGCCGAAGGCCGACAATTTGGTGAAGACATTTGGGCAAGTGGCAAGCCTGCGCATGCCCTTGCGCCAGACTTTGATGCCTTCAGGCGAAGTGTCTTCCAGCATACCTGCATGCATCAGGATGAACGGAACATCCGGACAGCTCTCGGCAAGACCGGCGGCATCCTCCATCTGCGACGCAAAGACCTGCAGATCGAAGGACCAGCCGTAGTCCGCGAGATAGGCGATATTTTTGCGCACGAGCGGATCCGCCGGCAGACCGGGATGCGAGGCAAACCGGTACAGCGGATTTTCGTGCCAGTGCAGCTGCTGTCGGATCCCGCGCATCAGCGGGTATTTCTTCAGTCTGTCCAGTTGCGGGCGGACATCGTCCACCGTGAAATCGGCAAAGCCGACAATCCCGTGCGGCCATCCGGCCTCATCGGCAACGGATTGAACCCAGGCGACTTCGTCTTCGAACCAGTTCGGTGCCCAGTTGGCCTGGACATAGACCGACTTTTCGATCCCGGTCCCTTCCAGATCAGCCAGGAATTCGTCAATCAGGTAGTCCCGCTTGATCGCAGCATATGGACCGAAAATACGCGGCTGTTCGGGACCCAGGAGCCAGGGCAGATCCTTTTGAAGCCAGATATGATGGTGGGCGTCGATCATGCGGGCCTCGCAAGGGACAGAACGTGGGTGCACATGGCCTCGATCCGGTCACCGGGCACAAGTGCATCAAGGAAAGGGAGGCACGCGGACAGGGCTTCCGTGCGTGGTTCGTAGAGCGGATCGGCGGCGAGCGGCGACAGCCAGTCGAGCCGCCAGGACACCCGCGACAAGCGTTGAACGGCCGTAATCAGCGCTTCGGGAGAGCCGCGTTCAAGGCCGTCGGACAAAACAAGCGTCGCGGCCCCACGCGCATAGGCCGCAAAGCGCGGCACGGCCAGGAAGGCCGCCAGAGCCTCGCCGATACGCGTGCCGCCGTCGAAATCGGCGACCGCCGCCCCGACACCGTCCAGTGCACGGTCAGCGTCCTTGAGCCTGAGAGGCGCGGTGATGCGCGTCAGCCGCGTTCCAAGGCTGAAAACCTCCACACTGTCCGCCGACTGGACCAGTGCGTGGGCAAACCGAAGCGCAACGTCACTCTGATCCTTCATGGACCCGGACACATCGATCAGCAGCAGAATGCGGCGCTGCTTCGTCTTGCGCCGGGTCTTCGGCAGATCGAAGACCTCGCCGTCGCGCCGAAGCGCCTGCCGCAGCGCGCGGCGCAGGTCGATCCGCGTTCCCCTGTTGTCGAGGAAGCGCCTGTAAGACTGTCTTCGCGGCAGTTCCTTCGCAGCCCGCCGGGCCAGATCCCTGAGCGCATCAGGATCGGCGATTGCGGCAAACTGCCGGCGGCCCAGAAGTTCCGCAGAGGTCGCAAGTTCGCCCGGTTCTTCTTCGCCCTCGTCCTGGTCGATCTCGATCGTTTCGGAGGAAGGTTCGAATGCTTCCACACCTTCATCGCCATCCTCGTCCTCGATTGGCGCGGCCAGCGCCTGGCCGAGGAAGTAGGCCTGAAACAGCGCATCGAACTCCGCCTGCCGCTCACGCGGGATCGCCAGGGTGGCAAGGGCTGCGCGCCGGATATCGGCGATATCGCGCGGACCGAGGAGGCTGATCGATTGCAGGAAGTCGATGGTCTGGTCAGGCGCAACGGCAAACCCGTGCGCTCTGAGGATCGCGGGAAACTCGACGAAGGGTCTGCTGGCGCGCGGGAGGGTCATGCAGCCTCCTGCGGCATGAAACCATCGAGCCGTCCTTCAAGAAAGGTCAGATCATCGTGGTCCTTGAGCGCCACGCCGATTGCCCGGCGGAACGCCTCGGGCCAGGCTGCGCCCTGATTATGCAGCAGCGTTGCCGCTTCCGCCCATTCCACCGTCTCGGCAACGCCGGGCGGCTTGGCGAGCGGCTCCGTGCGGAGTTTGGCGACCGCACCCGCCACCGCGTTTGCCGTTGCCTCGGCAACAGAGCTTGCCCTTGCCATGACGATCCGGGCCTCAAGGTGAATATCCGGGTAGTCGATCCAGTGATAGACACAGCGCCGCCGAAGCGCCTCGTGGAGGTCCCGGGTGCGGTTGGAGGTGAGAACGACGACGGGCGGGCGGGCAGCGCGCACGGTTCCGGTCTCCGGGATGGAAATGGCGAAGTCGGACAGAAACTCCAGCAGGAAGGCCTCGAATTCCTGATCAGATCGGTCGATCTCGTCAATCAGCAATACGCAGTCGTCCGGCGAGCGCAACGCCTCAAGCATGGGCCGCTGCAGCAGAAACTGGTCCTCATAGATATTGACGTAGTCGTCCCCGGCCTGCCGGATCGCGAGCATCTGCCTGGTGTAGTTCCACTCATAAAGCGCAGAGGCCGCATCGATCCCTTCAAAACATTGCAGCCGGACAACGCGCCTGCCGAGAACCGAGGAGATGGCTTTTGCCGCTTCCGTCTTGCCCACACCCGGTGCGCCTTCCAGAAGGAGCGGCTTGCCCAGCGCAAGGGCGAGGTAGGCAGCCGTCGAAAGATCGTCACCGGCGATATACTGTGCGGCATTGAGCGCATCCCGGAGGCGATCCGGGCTGTCGATCCCGACGATGGACGGCTTGACGGGCATCGCTTAGCGCGCTCCCTGCGGCCGTGCGCCGCCATTTGCGAGAATGCCCCGCAAGACCTTTTCCGGCGTAATGGGCAGCGTGTCGCAACGTACGCCCACGGCATTGTAGACGGCATTGGCGATGGCCGGCAGAACGGGATTGGCGCACATCTCGCCGGGGCCCTTGCCGCCGAAGGGCGCGTCCTCGGCGGGTCTTTCCAGAACCGCGATGTTGTGGTTCACCACCTCGCCCGGTCCGGGCATTAGATAGGTGTTGAAGTCCACCGGACCAAGCCTCCGGTCCGGGTAATAGGGTTCGGTCGTTTCGTAAAGGGCGTGCGAGACACCCATCCAGGCACCACCGATCAGCTGCTGCTCGACAAGGCGCGGGTTCAAGGCCCGCCCGACTTCGTAGGCAGAGTTGATCTCTGTGACGGAGACCTCGCCGGTTTCATCATCAACCTCAAGGTCGACAACCAGCGCGGCG
>JGI12316J15310_10000285_pt1 | contig 36493 bp, 30 predicted proteins | sample MarCyaLeptolynsp_FD_15310 | JGI IMG/M metagenome (IMG submission 15310)
CCTGCAACGAAATCCAGTCCAAGTGTACCATCTTCAACAATATCAATCACTTCTACAGCATAAACTCCTGCGCTCGTCTCAGTAACAGAACTCAGGGCAGCCGAAGGCGACCCAGCAGAAAGTGCAAAATCAGCAACGTCAACGTTTTGGACAGCTTCTGTGAAGGTCACGGTGAATGTCACTCTATTTTGATCTGTGGTCTCATCGGTTGGAGTTCCACGGGTAATGGCAGAAGTCGGAGCTGTGCCATCCTGTATGGTATAGTTTTCTTCAGAAATCACCGTTCCAGTAAATGCATTACCAACAGCATCAGTGATATCAGTAGAAGCTGAAACGTCAAGGCTTAGCGTACCATTGCCTCCAATGTTATTTACAGTAACATTAAAGACAGTTCCTTCTGTAGCCACAGTAACATCTCCAATAGTACCTGAGGCATCGCCTGAGGTTTCGAAGTCAGTAGCATCAACGTTTAGAACAGATTCTGAAAAAGTAACCTGAAATTGTACCGTTGTACCTGAGGTATTTTCGTCAGTCGGATCCAGTCTGGTAATTGAACTTACATCCGGACCTGTACCATCAAAATTAAATGAAACGGTATTAGAGAAGCCTCGATTTTCATTCCCTTGGATTGCCAGACTCAATTGATAATCTCCTCCGTCAGTTACCAATAAAGTATTACTTGTCTCGCCATCGATCACAACGCCATCCTTTAGCCATTGATAGTTCATACCCTTTCCATCTACAAAGGAGACATTACCGCGAAGCAATGCTGTATTTGGCTCCGCTTGGAGGGAGTAGTTAATATTCGGAACAGTACCTACTTCATAGGTAGCTTTGAAAACACCATTTCCGTGTGTTGAAGCAACAACGACTCCTTCAATCGGTCTAACCCGGACAGTAGAGACCACCACATTACCGATTTCATTTACACCTTGCTGGGTCCAAACCGTATTATCTCCATCCAGTGTCTGGGTCATAAATAACCCTACAGATGTACCTACAAAATAATAAGCCCCACCATTACCATCAGGCATAATGGCAGAAGACCTAACAGATGGACCTGCTCCTGCACCGCTCGGGCTTTCCTCCAAATTGCCTGAAATAGATGACCATGAGTCACCACCATCTTCCGAATACCATACACTGATTACCTCATAATTGGAAAAGGTAGCAACTACTTTATCCGCATCATCTGGGTCTACCGTGATGCTCGAAACATTACCCACTGGCAACCCATCTCTATTTAGTTCAACTGCTTCAACACCCGCTTCAATATCTCTTACTTGATCGACTTTGTATAGTCGGCCAGATCGTGTGGCGAAATAAAGTACACCTTCTGGCTGTGTTGAGACCGCCAATGCCGAGACATTTTGATTAGTCAATGAATTAGGTCCTCCGATTTCTATCCAATCACCATTGCCCGGGTTAGTACGAACATCGTTGGTCACAAACACTCTTCCCCTCGCACCAACGAAAAATTGATCTTGATGCACTGGGTTATAAGTAAATGGATTGATAAATAGATAATCATTATCATCGTTGGTAGGCGAGATGTTTCCTTCAAACTGATAAATTCGATTTTCATCCGCTTCATACCGGAAAACATTACCTCGCTGAGATGATGCTACCAGCGCATTATAGGTAATAGCCGTAAACGCCCCATCACCGGTACCTACATCAGTCCACTCAGCATCTGGTTCAGGATCAAAAACTGCCCAGGTACTATTATCCTGCAGCCCCCCAGAAATCTGATTATCACCAAGGTCGTAGTTATGAATATCGATGTGATAGAACTGCGTAGTCAAATAACCATTGTTTAATGAAGTCCAATCAATTGGTGTAATGGTATTTGTAGCAGCCAAGTTATCATCCGTTACTGCAACTCCTCCATCTGTACCAGAAAGCATTTTGTTGGCATCCGAAGGAAAGAAGACTGTTTCATGCTGATCTGGATGCTGATCCGGGTACAAAGTACAACAGTTACCTGGTCGGTACCCTGCCACCTGGGATCTATTGGCGTCTGTGGTAAAGCCATCCGTTGATCTTAATAGGTTTATACCTCCCACGAAAACAACATCAGAATTATCAGGGTGAACTGTAACGTAAAGGTTGTATCCCCCTTGCGCATCATGACCATTAATTCCATCATCGGTAATCACATCTAATCTGGCGGTCAAATCACTCCAAGTACCTGTAGCGTCACTATATAAGAACAGGTTATTCGGTGCCAAAACATAAACCCTGTCTTCATCGGCAGGATCAATGCCTAATTCCACACGGGTAGAAGTGGTAGGGAAACCACTGGGATATTCAATTTCTGTCCAGGTGATACCATCATCAGATTTGAAGAAGCCATCAACTGCATTTGCCCCATTAAAACTTGAATTGGCGATAGTTGCATAAACTTTACCACCGGAGGTAATGGCAATATCACTGGAATTTCTACCGGTATTTTCAGACCCCAGTACTATATCCCAAGTCTCAAAACCATCTGTTGATCGGAGAATCTCACTAGAGCCTGCAGCATAAATCTCAGTACCTTCTGAATTAGAAAGGTCTATAGCCAGCTCATCTACTATGGCGAACTCGGCCCTGTTATTTAAGATTACATCCGTACCACTCGTACCAGCCACAGCTGTAGCATCAATTAGAGTCCAAGAAGCACCATTGTCTGTAGATTTGTATATACCATTACCCACATAAATGTCTCCATTATTGGTTGCTGAATTTCCTCTTCTCTCCCCTGTAGAATAATACCATTCATTGGTCTTTCCTGACCTTGTATCTTGCACCAAAGCACTCACTGCCGGATGTTGTTCAAGCGCTGTAGTTCTGGTCCATGAGGCTCCAGCGTCAGTTGTTCTCCACATACCACCAGAGACACCTCCAGCCAAAATGATGTCTTCATTATTTACATCAAGCCCCAAGGCACGTGTACGCCCGCCTATGTTGTACGGTCCTCTGTTAATGAAGTCTTCCGTCTGTGTTGAAGTGGCAGCAGCTGCACTTCTCACGCTGCCCGCTGCACTACTTCTTACTGCACTGATCTGATTCAGATTCTTCTTTGCGAAGGCTAACTCACGTTGCTGAATATAAGCCGGAATCTTCCCTGTTTCAGGATTCATCAGCATATCGATTTCGTAGTCAATTCTTTCCTCAGGGTTCTCACTTTCCTCACCCTCATTTCTAAAAGCTTGTACAACCTCGTTGCTATTGACCGATGTATTCTGTTCAGCCACATGATACGTTGGCTGTTGATTACGATTGAAATATATCGCAATAAGTAGTGCTACACTAAGCACAGTAAGTGTTAGAAATAATTTCTTCATGTTTAGTCTTATTCTACAATCATGTTTAGGGTCAATGGCTCTTCCGCCCCTCTTGGTGTGGAGAAGGCATCCATTATCACTTCGCTATTCTTTTTGAAAACTACTCCAGGCGTATAGAGCAAAACTGTCTCACCTACCTGAGGCTCAGCAGTAGAAAAGGTAGATCCTAATCTTACAATCTCGGTTATCCTGAAAGTATATTGAAATCGATCGGCAACTTTCTTAGCCTTGGTCATAATCTGACCTTTCAGCCTGATTGCATCCTTGTTCATCCTCTCTATTTGTGCTTCTACAACACCATCTGTATTAACACTGTAGTTGTTCAAACTTTTACTTGTCGAACAATTGGTCAGAAACAATGTCAAGGTTAGAAAAAAGAGGAGTAATAGAGGTTTTTTTCCGTAATAGTCCATTCCAAATTTATTGGGGACGAAATATACAATTTATCTCCAAAGAATGAAGGAAATGGTAACGACAATTGAGTTCAAAAAAAGTTAAGAATGGGCCTCACTTTATATTAATGAGTGATAGCATACACAAATGGCTATTTCACCATCAATCTAATGTACTTGAATATGCACTGCTATCTAATTAGAACGTTTTAATAATTTAATTGAAGAACGAGCCCTTTCGTTGGCAACATTTAGTACATAAAGACCATCGGGAAGGTTACTCAAGTCAATAGGAACCTGATCTCCTTCGCCATATCCTTGAATAGTACTAGAAACTTTCTGCTGACCATCAACCCCAACCACCGATAGATTAAAATCACCAATATATTGATTGGGGAATGCCAGGTTGAAAAGGCCATTAGAAGGATTCGCATCTACCACTATCTCTTCAATCTCCGTTAATAGATTGTTATCAATTGAGGTGATATCATCCCCCTCGTAGACAATAGTGTTAGATAATCCTGTAGTTCCGTCCTGGTGAGTAACTCTTGCCTGATAAGAACCCGTCAAGTTACTAGTGAAAGAGTCTCCATTTGAATTGGGTATAGCCTCACCATCTCTTATCCATTCATAGTTAAAAGGGGTAGAGGAATCAAAGGACAAATTAGCACGCATCACAATCTGACCTGTTTGTGGGTCCAATGAATAGTTGATATTAGGGTAGTGACCTACGTCATACTGTGCTTTAAAAACCCCATTACCGTGAGTAGAAACAGCTACTGTACCGTCAATCGGTCTCGTTGTGATCCAGCTAACAACTACCTGCCCAATAACATCGGGGGATTGCTGAGTCCAGACGGTATTGTCTCCATCTAATGTCTGAGTCATATACAGACCAACAGATGTACCTACAAAATAGTAATTACCTCCTTCATCATCTGGCATTATCGCTACGGCTCTCACAGAAGGACCATTTCCAGTACCGTCTGGATTCTCCTCCAGATTACCTGATATTGAGGACCAGGATAACCCACCATCAACAGATTGCCAAACGCTTCTGACGTTATAATTGGAAATGACGATTACAACATTGTCTGCATCACTTGGGTCTACCGCGATGGCCGCCACATTACCTGCCGGCAATTCGCTGGTATCTAAAATTTCCGGTGAGGTTCCGTCTTCCAGATCGCGGACATCATTTATTTTGAACATCGTACCACTTCGAGTTCCAAAATAGAGCACTCCTTCAGGCTGATGAGAGAGTGCCATCGCTGATACTCTCGAATTATTGGGTAGACTCCCTCCCCTTATTTCATCCCATTCCCCAGTACCTGGATTTTCTCTGATATCGTTAGTAAAAAACACTTTACCTCTGGCAGCAATGAAATACTGATCTTGAGCAACAGGGTTATAAGTAATTGGCGTAACAAATAAGAACTCATTCCCATTTTGGCTAGGATCAGGGGAAATATCAAAGGCATTTTGATAAGTATTGCCTACCAGCTCATACCTTCTGATGGCTCCGATTAACTGAGTGGATACAATTAAGGAGTTATACGTAATGGCAGCATAAGCACCATCAGCAGTAAGCACCTGCGTCCATTCCTCATCTGTTGCATCAGTAAACTTGGCAAAACTACTATTGTCTTGCATACCTCCCACCACTTGGTCATCTGCATAGTCATACTTCTGAATTGCTAAGTGGTAAAACTGAGAAGTAATATAACCATTGTTTAAGTCAGTCCAGGTAATAGGCTCTGTCGTATTTGAGGCAGCTGGTGCTACATTGTCTGTGGTTATATGAACGCCACCGTCCGTTCCAGACAACATCTTATTCGGATCGGAAGGGAAAAATGCAAAACTATGCTGATCAGGGTGTTGATTATTGTACAACCCTGATTGATTGGCTGTGTTATAGCCTCCAACTTTGGACCTATTATCATCAGTTGTAAAACCGTCTGTAGATCTTAGCAAGTTGGCACCGCCTAGGAAAAGCACCTGATCATTACCAGGGTGCACAGCCATGTAGAAATCATAACCAAACTGAGTGTAATGACTGGCAAAAAAGTCATTACCCAAGCCCATATTATCAGTCAAATCTGTCCATGTATCAGTATCATCGTCATAAAGTAAGAGATTGCCTTCATTGACATTATTATCCAAATCTTCGGTTGTGACACTGGCAAAGTAAAGTCTGTTTTCGTTCTGGGGATCAATGGCCATCTCTGCCCTTAATAAGGTGGCTGGAAAACCTGCGGGAAAGTCAATTTTCGTCCAATTGATACCATCTTCAGACTCAAAAAGCCCCTGATCAGTATTAGTTCCACTTGGTGAAAGGTTACAGATCACAGCAAACACTTTACCAGTTGAAGTAATTTCCAGGTCTGTCCAATTCTCATCATCATTAGACCCCAAGACAATTTGATGGGTTTCGAAACCGTCTTCACTCCTTATTATTTTACCAATACCGGCAGCGTATATCTCAGTGCCATTCGGATTGGAGATATCAATATTTAATTCATCAACCAAGGTGAAATCACCTTGACTCACAACACCAATCGTATTATCAAAACCATCAATCACAGTTGGTGCTATTGGTGCCCAGGTAATGCCGTTATCCTCTGACTTATAAATCCCATTTCCAAAGTAAAAGTCACCATTGATCTCAGCACTACTCTCGAGCATTTCTCCGGTAGAATAGTACCAAGTATTCGTTTTCCCATTTCTAGTGTCTTGAATAATATCTGTAACTGCAGGATGCTGCGTTAGGTCACTTGTTCTTGTCCATGAGGCGCCTTCATCGGTAGACCTCCAGACGCCTCCACTAACACCTCCTGCCAGAATGTTATTTTCATCTGTAATGTCAATGGCCAAAGCCCTAGTTCTGCCACCAATATGAAAAGGCCCGAAATTCTGAAATGTCGCCTCATTCGTGGCACTGGTTCCGCTGGCCTGAGCGCGCTGGAACCTAGGTCTTGCATCAATTTGCTCTACCAGGTGCTCTTCTGCAAATTTCAACTCCTTTTGGCGGATCAAGGCAGGAATCTTCCCAGTTGCGGGGTCCTTAAGTTGATTGAACTCAAACTCAGCTCGAGCTCTTGGGTTAGTGTTTTTATCTTCTCTCTCCTCTTGGTCGAGCTGGATATTTCCAAATGCTCGTCCCTCAACTGATCTTGAAGACACACCATCAACAATTGATCTCTTATCCACTGTCAACAACACTACTGCCCCAACTATGAATAAAGCCGCTATAAAGAGTATTCGTTTGTTCATTTCACAACCTTTCTTAAGAGGTTAAACATTAAGTTATCACCAGTTTGATTTTTGGTAGCCGACACATCTATCAAAACTATTTCGCCCTTTTCAAAATCTACATCTGAGGGAGAATTTATACTGACCGTCTCGCCAACTTCAGGTTCTTGCGTTCTGAAGTTTGATCCAATACCCGCCACTTCTTTAACTCTGAGGTTAAACATCTTCCGATTATTAATCAGGGCCACATCTGTAATCACTTCTCCATTTAGCCTAATGGCCTTTCTTGGAAGTTTTTGAGGAGTCAAAACAGTTTGATCTTCAGGAACATTAATGGACTTCTGTGTATTATTAACACTCTTACAACCTGCAAGCCCTATAGAAAGAAGAAAAATGAGTGCTGGGAGAACTGTGTTTTTTGTTTTGCTAAAGGTCATCTGTGCTATTCTTTACCATGGAAGATACAATTTATCTACCATTTTCTCCTAAGCAATAAAAGTATGAGCAAGGAACAATGTTCTTCAAATAGATGGCCCGATGGCCCTTACCATTTCCTTTTTACCCGGAGGCCCAGGAAGCGTTTCAACCGTTAAGCCTAGGTCAGCCAAATCTCTTTTTAACTGACCTCGCGCACAATAAGTCACAAATACTCCACTGTCATTTAACAACGAACAAACTTTAGAAAGCAACGCTTTCTCCCACATTTCTGGTTGCTTACTTGGGGCAAAGGCATCGTAAAAGACAAGATCAAATTTCGATTCAGTGTCAAACTCAGCCAACGTGCATTTATACTTTGTAAAAGTGAAATTATCTAAAGGCGATATAGAAGTCTCCCAAGCACAAGCATGAAGCTGCTCGAAACCCTCACGCGATAAACCATCTATTAGTTCATCATATTCCAACTCTGCAATCAAATCTGGAGATAATGGAAAGGGTTCTAAAGTGTCAAAGTCAACCATCAAGGCTGGATTTCTCTGAGCATACTCCTGAACCAATATGGCGTTCAAGCCTGTTCCGAAACCAATTTCAAGAATACTGATATTAGTCTCTCCTCTATCGACAAGTACATCAAGGCCCTGCTGAATAAAAACATACTGAGATTCTGTTAGCGCACCATGAGTTGAGTGATAAGTCTCATTAAGGCCTTCATTATAAAGGGACTGTGAGCCATCTTCGGTCTTTATGATCCTAATGGTGTTTGTCATGACCGAGTGATCAATACAGTGGCAAAAGCAGCCACCCCTTCTTCTTTACCCACGAAACCCAGCTTCTCAGTAGTTGTGGCTTTAATTGACAAATCGCCCTCATCGATCCCCATCACCTCACAAAGACATATTTTCATAGCTGGGATATGGGGATTGATCTTTGGTTGTTGCAGACAGATGGTAGAATCAATGTTACCTATCTCAAAGCCAGCATTCCTGATGAGTTCTACTACTTCCTTCAGCAAAATTTTACTGTCGATCCCTTTGAATTTAGGGTCCTGATCAGAAAAGTGATAACCGATATCTCGCATATTGGCAGCACCCAATAATGCATCACAAATAACGTGTATGAGCACATCAGCATCTGAATGTCCTACAGCACCGTGGGTATGGGGCACTTTGATGCCTCCTAGCCAAAAGTCTTTACCTACTTCCAGCTTGTGAACATCATATCCAAATCCGGTTCTTATCTTCATGACTATCGCTTTGCTTTATATCTTAACACAGATGCGTTTTCTCTACACAATAAGCGGTGGGCAGCTTGCATTACAGCCTCTGAAGTTACTGCTCTTACTTTTTCTACCTCTTGATTGACCAAGTCCAAATCGCCAAGCATCTCGGCATAAGCTAAATTCATAGCTCTATTGAGTAACTCCATCTCTGAGAAAACCATTGTAGACTCAGCCTTGTTTTTGACTTTCTCTAATTCTTGTGTTTTCAGACTGCTTGATTTAAAATCTTCCAACACCTGCCAAATAGCATCCTCAGCTGATGCAAGGCTATAGTTTTCATTCAACTTCCCCTGAATTACCAGAAGTCCTGGATCAATTGACCCCATCACATAAGCACTTAGTGAATTGAACACTTGCCTGTCTTCAACTAAAGTCTGATAGAGTCTGCTTGATTTACCTCTTCCAAGAATATCACTCAATAGATCTTCGGCATGATAGGTTTCATCATTTCGACCTGCCATATGAAAGGTCATATATAAGGCATCCACCGGAACATTTTCTTCAACTTCCAACAACTGATAAGATTCTTGACTTGGCTCTACCGGAATCTCCCTTGCTATTGTCTCTCCCTTCGGTATAGAAGCAAACCATTTCTCACTCAATGCTTTGACTAGATCGACTGTCACATCTCCACCGACCACTAGCACCGCATTGTTAGGCACATAGTATTTATGAAAGAAGGCCTTGACATCTTCCATAGTAGCCTTTTCAATATGTTCAATCTTTTCTCCAATGGTGGGCCACTTATAGGGATGCTCCTTATAGGCCAATGGCCTAAGTTTTAACCAAACATCTCCATAAGGTTGGTTTAGATATCGCTGTTTAAATTCTTCAATGACAACTGATCGCTGCACTTCCAAAACTTTCGGGTCGAAAGATAAGCTGAGCATTCTGTCAGACTCCAGCCAAAAGGCTGTTTCTAAATTCGTTGATGGAACAGTGATATAGTAGTTAGTAATGTCATTAGAAGTAAAAGCATTGTTGTCACCGCCAACGAACTGTAGTGGTTCGTCAAACGATGGTACATGCTTAGAGCCACCAAACATTAAATGTTCAAACAGGTGCGCAAAACCTGTTTTCTTCTGTTCCTCATCTCGAGCCCCAACTTTATAGAGTAAGTTAACTACGGCCATTGGGGAAGAGTGATCCTCATGAACCACCACTTTCAACCCATTTTCTAAAACAAAACTTTCGTATGCTATCATTGCTGGAAGGTGAGCGAAATTAAAAATATGATCTTTAATTTTCGCAATAGCGCCATTACTTTAATTTTGCCAGCTACATCCTAACTTATGAGATTCAAAAAAGCCGGTTATTCCAACCAGGAACTTCTAGACCTTTACGAACAGATTTTAAGGCCTCGTATGATAGAGGAAAAGATGCTTATCCTGCTTCGTCAGGGTAAAATCAGCAAGTGGTTTTCTGGTATTGGTCAGGAAGCCGTATCAGTTGGAGCAGTTAATGCCATTGAGCAAGATGAGTTCATTTTACCCATGCACAGAAACCTTGGTGTGTTTACGGGTAGAAACGTACCATATAATAGACTTTTTGCTCAGTTTCAAGGTAAAATGAGTGGCTTTACTAAAGGTAGAGATAGATCCTTCCACTTCGGTACCAAAGAGCATCATATTGTTGGGATGATTTCACATCTAGGTCCGCAAATGGCCTTAGCCGATGGCATTGCCTTAGCAAACAAGCTCAAAGAAGAAAACAAAGCAACCCTGGTATTCACCGGTGACGGTGCCAGCTCCGAAGGTGATTTTCATGAGGCCTTGAATGTGGCAGCCGTCTGGGATTTACCAGTAATCTTCGTGATTGAGAATAATGGCTATGGACTTTCAACACCCAGCCGAGAACAGTATCGCTTCAAACACTTTATCGACAAAGGGCCTGCCTATGGCATCAAGGCAGTTCAGGTAGATGGAAATAATATTTTAGAAGTACATCGAACCATTAAGGAATTAGCCGAAGAAATAAGGCAAGACCCTAAGCCGATCATTTTGGAGGCCATGACCTTCAGAATGAGAGGCCATGAAGAAGCTAGTGGCACCAAGTATGTACCCAAAACACTTATGGAGCATTGGGCGAAAAAAGATCCCGTTGAGAATTATGAGCAATACCTCATAAAGCAGGAGGTTCTCGATGAAGCTACAATTGCCCAGATAAGAAAGAATATCAAGACCGATATTGAACAAGGTCTTGAGACTGCCTATGCTGAACCGCTACCAACGGTGGATCAGCAACAAGAAATGGCTGACCTGTTTGAACCATTCGAGCAAGAGGCTATCATGCCAAAGACCGACACCAAATCCGAAAGGAGATTGGTTGATGCCATTTCCGACAGTCTGCGTCAAAGCATGGAGAAGTATCCCAACCTAGTGATCATGGGTCAGGACATTGGTGACTACGGAGGCGTCTTCAAAATCACTGAGGGCTTTGTTGACCAATTTGGTAGAGAACGCGTTAGGAATACTCCACTTTGCGAATCTGCCATTATCGGTACAGGTTTAGGGCTTTGCATAAACGGCTATAAAGCAGTGGTAGAAATGCAGTTTGCAGACTTTGTCACCTGTGGCTTTAATCAAATCGTAAATAACCTTGCCAAGATTCACTACCGTTGGGGGCAAAATGCTGATGTGGTAGTACGAATGCCAACAGGCGCTGGTGTTGGTGCCGGACCTTTTCACTCCCAGTCTAATGAGGCTTGGTTCTTCCACACACCAGGATTGAAAATTTTATACCCCTCAAATGCTCATGATGCCAAGGGCATGTTAAACGCTGCCATTGAGGACCCCAATCCATATTTATTCTTCGAGCATAAGGCGCTTTATCGTTCGCATAGCCAAGAAATTCCTGTGGACTATTACACCACACCGGTCGGCAAAGCAGTACTGACAGAAACAGGTGAAGACCTAAGCATCATTACCTATGGTATGGGTGTCCATTGGGCCAAAGAAGCTATTAATGCCTTGGATGGTATATCAGCAGACATTTTAGATTTAAGAACACTATTACCTTGGGACGAGGAGTCTGTGGAGTTGTCTGTTAAAAAGACAAACAAGGTTTTGGTATTGCATGAGGACACCTTGATAGGTGGAATTGGCGCTGAAATATCGGCTTGGATCAGTGAGAACTGTTTCGAGCATTTAGATGCCCCAGTGATGCGAGAAGCCAGTTTGGACACACCAGTTCCTTTTAGTAAGCCGCTCGAAGAAAACTTTTTGCCTCAAAAAAGACTTATAGAGAAGCTGAAAAACTTAGCAGCATATTAAGCCCATGTTCTGGAAAAAAAGTAAACCTGTAGAAGGCGTTAATTGGAGCCCACTCACCACTGAGGATGAAATCCAAAATTTGATCGAAGAAAGCAAGGAGCAACCTGTGCTAATCTACAAGCACAGTACGCGGTGTGGAATTTCCAGTATGGTACTAGACCGATTAGAAAGAACCTGGACCAGCGAAGACAATCCAATCAAGCCCTACATATTGGACTTGATAAGCTTTCGGAATGTTTCCAATGCAGTAGCTCAACACTTTCAAGTGTATCATGAGTCACCACAGGTTATTCTGATTAAAGACGGTAAAGCCATCTATGATGCCTCTCATATGCAGGTTTCTTTTGAGGCGTTGAAAAGTCAGGCGCAATAAAAAAGCTTCTTGATTTCTCAAGAAGCTTCTCTGTTAATATACGACCGTCCAACAACCGTCAACCCAAATTCTGACACCGTTGAATCTTTGGTATCTACCTGGTACCCATCTGTGATTTGCTCTTCGGACAGTCCAACGACCATCTACCCAAACATCTCTTCTAAAACGAGGACTATATCTCCAGTGACCAGCAACCCATATATGTCTGTTACTTGGTCTGTACCCTCTATTAACCAGAATTCTTCTTCCTCTTCTGAAATCGTAGTCATAGTACCTGATGTTTCTACGACCCACAGTATTTGAGTAACCGTAATTTCTCCAACCTCGATCTCTTCTCACCCTTCTGTCAACAACTCTTGAGGTTCTTTCCGCTATGAACCCTCTATTGTTTCTTTTAGGCTTCTTGCCTTGCCTTCTATTATTCAAGGTTTCTTCCTTACGAGGCTTTCTATTGTCTTGCCTGGTGCGTTGTGCTAACACATCAGCTGACAAACCAGTGAATAATATTATCGCTATTGTTAGTAAAGCTCTTTTCATAACCTTGAGATTTAATGTTCAACTTCATTTCAAGGTCCGGACCATTTAATAATGCATTGTACATGCTTATTCCATTACCGTGCCAAAAATTGCTCGCTTATGACTTGGGCTATCTTATGACTCCCAGATTTCTTAGGAAATTATTAACTTAAGGAAGCAACCAAAACGTACTATTGTGGCTTTCCGTGGATTACTCAGAGGCATCATGGCCTCTCTAATTTTTATCATTTCTATAGGCACACTACTATCTCAAGACGATTATTCTGACTACACCAAATCCGATAAAACCGAGGTTTATCGAGAAAATTTCAGTGAGCCCAACAGTCAATGGGAGGTTTATCGCAGTGGCCAACGCATGGGTAAGATTCATGATGGGGTGCTGGATTGGATATCTATGAACAATAGTGCCCAAATGATATGGCATACACTTAGTGATATGGATTGGTCACGCGATTGGCAAATTGAGGCCAGAGTGAAGTATGTTACCGGTAAAGAGAATTCATCGAATGACCTTGTCTGGAATATCGATGAAAACAACCGCGACAAATATCACTTTGGCTTTACCGGACAAGGCAAGTATGTATTTTCTAAAAAAGTAGGATCTGAATACCAAAGTATTGTTCCTTTTACAGCGTCTGACGTGGTGAACACCAGTGTATTCAACAAAATTACGATAAGGAAGAAAGGCAATTCTTATTACTACTTTTTCAATGAGAAGCTCTTAACAACAAAGAGTTATCATACAGTAACAAGTAATAAAGTAGGTTTTATGGTTGCGCCAAACACAACAGTACAAATAGACTATTTGGATGTCTCCTATTTAAAACCAAAAGACTTTTCACTGGCGTCCACCCTACCCTCAGGAATGAACTATGTAGGTATCATGACCAAATACAATGGCTATAACCTTCAGCGCTGGAAAACAAGGGACAACTTTCCTAAAGATGCTATCAAAACTGATTGGGATGCGGGCTATCACATATCCGACTTGAGCTATGACAACAACAAGTGGAGTTTGGTTATGTCCAAAGGTACTGGCTATTCCACCCAGACATGGATTACGAGAAAGGATTGGCCAAAGACGGATATTCAAGAAAAATGGGATGACGGTTTTGCAATTACTGAGGTAAATTATGGCAATGGAGTCTGGGCCATCGTCTTTTCCAAAGGATCCCCTTACAGCAGACAAAGATGGTCGACCCGAAGCGTTTTCCCTTCTGATAAGATCAAGGAATTTGGAGACGAGGGTTTCTGGATTAGTGAAATCGCCTACGGTGTAGATCGATGGGCCCTGGTGGCTTCTAAAAGTACCAATATCCGGGGACAAAAATGGTTTAAGAAATCGGAGTTTCCTGAATCAGAGATAAAGGAGTTCCAGAACCAAGGCTATGCCGTTACTCAGCTTTCTCGCGAAAACAATTGGTGGGTGCTCGTAATGACGAAATATAGCAGTAGTAGGCCTCAACAGCTCATCGCTTCGAGTACCTTTCCCAAGGATGATATTCGAAAGTACTGGGATCAGGGTTACTATTTGACCGACCTATCTTATGGGGCATTGAAAAAGACCAGTAGCTACACAAGTAACACCTCCAACAGCACTGGTTATACTCCAAAAAACCTAAAACTAGCACTTCTTGGTACCTGGTATGGTGGAGCTAAAGGCAAGAATGAAAATGGATATTTCAGGTTCTACAGTGACGACATTGCCATGATGATCAGCGACAAAGGTGACACCACTGGTGGCTATGACTATTATCAGGAAGGAATGAAGATTGATACGGAATTCGAGACAAATTCATTCAACACGCCTAATCAACTCGACCTTGTATTGAAATCTTCAGGTATTACTATAGGTAGGCTAAAAGGAATCATCAGATTTATAGATCAAGACACTTTTGAACTCAAATTATCTACAGAACTTGATGGCACAAGGCCATCGACATTTGCTAATACTTCAAATAATCCCGTAGCTACGTTTAAAAGAGTCAATTAGCGGTCACTTCTGCCTGGTCCAAATTTCTCTTATAGGATTACCGGTGGAGCTTAGTCCACTATGGTCCCATTTGTCCCCGTTTACCTTGTAGTCAAAACTTAGGTCAGCACCAACGCGATCAGGATTTCTTGAAAAGAATTCTATATGTTCATTGTATTTGCCATTTTCAAGCACCACTGTTCCGCCTCCGGTTCCTGAAAACTGTTTGGTATCCGGATTGTAAGCTGCCCATTGAAATCGAGTGCCCGTGATCATTTTGATGGTTTTTCTAGGCCCCATCCGCATCGCAGTCATTTCTCCGTTTCTCATTCGGTCTGTAATGCGCCAAGCTCCTGCTAAATCTCCACTCCCGTTATCAGACCTGTTCAGCTTCATTTCGTAAGACTGTCCATCTGCCTCAAAATTCAGTGTTACCTGGCTACCCTTTAAACTCGCAGTAATCTCGTATTCAACACCAATGTGATCAGCATTCCAAGTATCAAACTCTACCTTCAGAGACATCTTATTACCCATTATCTCAATCATTCCTCCCTGACTACCTACAAAAGTCTTCTTTTCAACATCGAATTCAGTATAAAATGCATAGGGTGATTGGATCAACATAGCACCTCTGTGTGCCAGTTTCTCCCCATTAACACTTTCTATTTCCCATGCACCCTCAAGTGCATTGACTACGGTCGATTTACTCGTGTTAAGACCCGTTAAAAGGCCAATTGAGATGATTAAGAGTGTAGACAAAGTTTTCATAGGCTCTCATTTATACCTCAAAATATGCAAATCGATTGAAAAATAGAATCGATATTTGATAGAGGCCGAATGATCGCAGTGAGAAGTGTGGTAAATTATCTATGAAATTTAATTGCAAGTTTTTGCAATTATTTGAAATAGACCTATCTTTGCATCCCAATTTAGAAAGCGTAGAGTAAATGGCAAATCATAAGTCAGCATTAAAAAGGATCAGATCAAACGAAGCGAAGCGTTTGAGAAACAGATATCAGAATAAAACCACTCGTACTTTTATCAAAAGGTTGAGAGGCACATCTGATAAGGGCGAAGCGCAAGAGCTTTTGAAGAAAGTGATCAGCATGTTGGACAAACTTGCTAAGAAAAACATCATCCATAAGAACAAGGCGGCTAACAATAAGTCAAAATTGACAAAAATGGTCAACAGCCTTTAATACCAAGAAATTCAAAGGAACCGGATCACATTGTGCTCCGGTTTTTTTGTGTATTAAGATCATTATTTTACTTATTATTTTATATTTAATCCCTTATAGATATTAATTGATGAGTAAAAACTTGACCATTCTCAGTTGGGCCGAAGAAGATAGGCCCAGGGAGAAGTTGCAGCTAAAAGGAAAGGCCTCACTCTCTGAGGCAGAATTAGTTGCCATTCTTATTGGTTCTGGTTCTCAGGCTCAAAGTGCAGTAGAATTATCCAAGAGTATTCTCTCATCCGTTCAAAACGATCTAAACCAACTGGCTAAACTGGGTATACAGGACCTAACTAAATTCAATGGTATTGGGCAGGCAAAGGCCATTTCAATTGTAAGTGCACTAGAGCTGGGCAGAAGAAGAAAAGACATTTCTACTCAAACAAGGCCACAGATTCTAAGTTCACAAGACGCCTACCAATTGATGAAAGCAGAATTAATGGATCAACCCACGGAGCAATTTTGGGTTATTCTTTTGAATCGAAATAACAGAGTGATCCATAAAAAACCAATCAGTCTTGGAGGTATTTCAGGAACAGTGGTGGATCCAAAAGTAGTTTTCAAAGTAGCCTTGGAAAATTTGGCTAGCGGAATTATCCTTGTACACAACCATCCAAGCGGAAACTTAAAAGCCAGTGAAGCAGATATTCGATTAACCAAAAAACTAAAAGAAGCCGGTTCATTGCTCGAAATCCCAGTACTAGACCACATCATTTTTGCAGACCAAGGCTACTTAAGTTTTATGGACGAAAGTATGCTTTAAGTTCAGACAATGCCACGCTGAGATACAGGTCTTATTATTTCATTTTCAAGTCGTTCGATTATAACTTCGCGCTGCACTTGTGCATTGATTGAACCTACTTTAATGAAGCGAAATACAATCTTTGGTTTACTGGTTGTGGCCATAGTTGCCATTACTGTTCTCAATTTTCTTACTGTTGGTGAGAATTCTGAAGACTATATCAAAAGACTGGAAACAGACCGCAAAGACAAGAATAGCTTCATGCTCTCATCTACATCGCCCCTGACCTTAGAAGACAAGAACAACTTTAAAGGGTTGAACTACTACGCAATCAATGAAAACTTCAAGGTGACCGCTAAACTCACTATGATAGAGAAGAAACAACCCATCTTCATTCCATCTACCACTGGAGAAGAACTCAAATATATCCCCTTCGCCTATGCAGATTTTGAGCTTAACGCCACAAAGCAGCGTGTCATTCTTTATCAAGACTGGGAAGAGAGAGACCCTAACAAACTATCACTGATGTTTGCGGATGAGACTAGTGCCCGTGAAACTTATGGTGGTGGACGATATCTAGATGTGCAATACAGGAACACGAATGCCGTTACCCTTGACTTCAACAATGCATACAACCCCTACTGCCATTTCAATGCAGAATTCAGCTGTCCAATCCCTCCCAGAGAAAACATGCTTGATATTGCCATTGAAGCAGGCGAAAAGCTGTATAAAGTTGACTAATGCACCAAATCAAAAGGCTAAATCCTTAATTTTGGCTTTCTATTAATACGAGCAATTCAATATTCATGAAGATTTCTCTCAATTGGCTTAAGCAATACATTGACCTACCCGAGTCTCCTACTGAAATTGGGGACCTATTAACGCATTCCGGCCTCGAAGTAGAAGGCCTCGAAGAGGTAGAGCGCATTAAAGGTGGGCTTAAGGGCTTAGTAATTGGCGAAGTACTCACCTGTTCTAAACACCCCAATGCCGATAAGTTGAGCGTAACTACTGTTGACATTGGTACCGAAGAGGCTTCTCCAATTGTATGTGGAGCACCGAATGTGGCCGCTGGACAAAAAGTTGTGGTAGCTACTGTTAACAGTATGCTCTACCCTTCAACCGGTGAAGCCTTTAAGATTAAAAAGGCGAAAATCAGAGGTGAGGTCTCAATGGGAATGATTTGTGCAGAGGATGAAATTGGCCTGGGAGCCAGTCATGATGGCATTATGGTCCTCAGCACAGACCTCCCGAACGGAACACCAGCTGCCGATTACTTTAATCTAGAATCAGACTTTGTATATGAAATAGGCCTGACGCCCAACCGTGCTGATGCAGCATCTCATTTAGGTACTGCCAGAGATTTAAAAGCACTTTTCAATAGAGAAATTTCACTGCCCTCTTTAGAAGCCTTTAAGGTTGATAACACATCAAGCAAAACCAAGGTGACGGTTGAAAATACGGAAGCCTGCCCAAGATATTCAGCCTTATCAATCAGTGGAGTAACCGTAAAAGAATCTCCTGACTGGCTCAAAACTAAATTATTGGCCATTGGCATTAACCCAACAAACAATGTGGTTGATGTGACCAATTATGTATTGCATAGCCTAGGTCAACCCATGCATGCTTTCGATGCCGCTGCCATAACTGGTGATCATGTAGTGGTCAAAACCATGCCTGCCGGTACCAAATTCACGACACTAGACGAAAAAGAAAGAACACTATCGGACAGGGATCTTATGATCTGTAATGAGAAAGACGGTATGTGTATTGCAGGCGTATTTGGAGGTATAAAGTCAGGTGTGACCGAAAAAACTACAAATGTCTTCCTGGAAAGTGCCTACTTCTCTCCTGATTATATCAGAAAAACTGCCCAGACTCATCAACTAAAGACTGATGCAAGCTTTCGTTATGAGCGGGGCACTGATCCCAACATGACAGTCTATGCATTGAAGTATGCGGCACTGTTAATTAAGGAGATAACCGGAGGTCAAATCAGTTCTGAAATCACTGACATTTACCCTGAGCCTGTCAGTGCCTTTGAGGTACCGGTGACTTATAAAAACATTAATCGATTGATCGGCAAGACCTTATCGAAGGATCAAATAAAAGACATTCTCATCAGTCTTGACATCGAAGTTTCAGATGAAACCAGTGATGGACTTACAGCTATTGTACCTCCTTATCGAGTCGATGTTCAACGCGAAGCAGATATTGTTGAGGAAGTGCTGAGAATATATGGCTACAATAACATCGAATTAAAGGATACCCTCAGCAGTACCTTTCTTTCAGAATTCCCGCAAAGAGATGCGGATGCGATTCAGCTTGAGATATCCAGGTTACTGGCAGGGAGTGGTTACAATGAAATTGTTACGAACTCATTGACCAAACACACTTACGCAGAAGCGACTGAAAGTCTTGACGACAACCAAAATGTTGACATCTTGAACTTTCTGAGTGAAGACCTGAATGTAATGCGCCAAAGTCTTCTATTCAATGGACTTGAAGTAATTGAAAGGAATATTAAGCGAAGACAAACAAACCTGAGCCTTTTCGAATTCGGAAAGACTTATCATAAAGTCAACGACAAATACAAGGAGAAAGAAAGACTAGCCCTTTTTATTACTGGGAATAATACAGAAGAGAACTGGCTCGAGAAGAAAAGGGAGTTCCATTACTTTGATTTGAAGACCACCATAAGTCAACTGCTCAATAAGTTCGGTATAGACAATTACGAGACTTCCGAAGCCGACAGTGATTTATTCGCCTACGGCTTGACAGTTTCCACAAGGAAAAAGCACCTATTAACAATGGGAAAGGTGAATACAAAACTCACTAAGCTCTGTGATGTCAAGCAGGAAGTCTTCATGGCAGACATAGATTGGACCTTCCTACAGTCACTCTATCCTCTGGGGGTAGACTTTAAACCTGTCTCTAAATTTCCAGAAGTTAAGCGAGACTTATCATTAGTTGTTGACAAAGCGATAAATTTTGACCAGATTAGGAAACTTACCTTAAAACTTGAAAGACAACTTATTACAAGAACAAGTGTCTTTGATGTTTATGAAGGTGATAAGATTGGTCAAAACCAGAAGGCATACGCAATAAGCTTCTTTTTGCAAGACCAAGAAAAAACCTTGAATGACAAAGTCATTGATAAAACAATGAACAGACTCATCCAAGGATTTGAAAAAGAACTAGGTGCAATAATTAGAAAATAATGGCGGCCGAATCAATTGACCAAAAGCTTCTTCAACTTGAGAATAATCTCAAGTCTCTGATACATTCACAACAAAAAGAGAGGGAAGCCAAAGCTCAATTGCTGCAGAAAAACAACCAGCTTCAGGCAGAAGTTGAAGCACTCAAAGCGCAATTATTGGATTTTCAAAATCAGGATAAAATCGCTAAAATTGTATCAAGTACTACAGTAGAGAAGGAAGAATCTACTGAGTTGAAACTTAAGTTAAACGAGTATATAAAAGAGATAGACAGATGCATTTCGCATCTGAGCTAAACCACATAAAATAGATGGATCTTCTATCAGTAAGATTAAAAATAGGAGACCGTGAGTACCCCATGAAGGTGAAACCGGACGAAGAGGAAAGGGTACGTACTGCTGGTAAATACATCAATGATCAATTAAAATCCTACCGAGATAAGTTCGGTATTGACGATAAAGAAGATTTGTTAGCCATGGTAGCATTTGATTGCATGGTTGCCAAATTGAAAAGCGAAGAATCCTCAGGTGCAATCGATAGCACCACAGAAGACAAGATTCAATCGTTGAATCAAATGATCAAAGACGCTATCTCTTAAACTCAATTCAACTCTAAATTTCTTCTCCTGTACAGATTATAAATACCTATGGGAGACATACTTACAGTTATACTAGTGGCCATTGGAGCATTGGCACTAGGAATCTTTTTAGGGCGCATAGCTTTGCAAAAGGCTAATAAAAAGGCCCTCTCAGAAATAGAAGAGAAGAGTAAATTACTCATCAAGGAAGCCGAAATTACGGCAGAGAGCATCAAAAAGGATAAGATTCTCGAAGCCCGTGAGAAGTACATTAAAATCAAGGCAGACTTCGAAGAAGAAGCCAATCGCAAGAAGAATCAAATCATTTCTAATGAGAATAAGCTGAAGCAAAGAGAATCCAAAATCTCTAGTTTACAGGAAAATATTAGTCGAAAGGAAGCCGAGCTTGACAGTATGAAGGAGAATGTTGAAGCTCAGTTAGAGATTGTAAAGAAGCGCAAGGAAGAGTTGGAAAGTAAGGTTGAAGCCAAGGTGAAGGCCCTGGAAAAAGTAGCCAATCTATCCGCTGATGAGGCCAGAGAACAGCTTATTGAAACACTCAAAGACGAAGCAGAATCTAAAGCCTCTGCTCTAGTCAAAGACATCATTGATGAAGCAAAACTATCTGGGGCCAAAGAAGCAAAGAAGATAGTAATCGAGTCAATCCAGAGAACAGCGACAGAACACGCCATTGAAAATTGTGTGTCCATTTTCAATATTGAAAGTGACGATATTAAAGGCAAAATCATCGGCCGTGAAGGAAGAAACATCAGAGCACTAGAAGCTGCTACTGGGGTTGAAATTATAGTAGATGATACTCCTGAGGCGATTATTATTTCTGGCTTTGACCCTGTTAGGCGTGAGATCGCAAGACTCTCTTTGCACAGGCTTGTTACAGATGGTAGAATTCACCCAGCCAGAATTGAGGAAGTAGTCTCTAAGACTACCAAGAACATCGAAGAAGAAATCTCTGAAATCGGGGAAAGAACCGTGATTGATTTAGGAATACATGGCCTCCACCCCGAACTCATCAAAATGGTAGGTCGTATGAGGTTTAGATCATCATATGGTCAAAACCTATTGCAACATTCAAGAGAAGTTGCCAATCTATGCGCCACCATGGCTTCCGAGTTGGGTCTGAATACCAAACGAGCGAAACGTGCAGGTCTTCTTCATGATATTGGCAAGGTATGGCCTGAGGAGCCCGAGTTACCTCATGCGATTCTCGGTATGGAATTGGCCAAAAAGTACAAAGAGCATCCTGCTGTATGCAACGCCATTGGCGCACACCACGATGAAGTTGAAATGACATCGATGATCTCTCCATTAGTCCAGGCTTGCGATGCGATCTCGGGTGCCAGGCCCGGTGCCAGAAGAGAAGTAATGGAATCCTATATCAAGCGCTTGAAAGACCTCGAAGCGCTTGCCCTCGGGTTTGACGGTGTGAACAAATGCTACGCGATTCAGGCCGGTAGAGAGCTTAGGGTAATGGTAGATGCTGAGTCTGTTACCGATACACTCGCGGGACAATTGTCCTTTGATATCTCGCAAAAGATAGAAAAAGAAATGCAATACCCTGGCCAAATAAAGGTTACCGTTATTCGCGAAATGCGGGCAGTTAACTATGCGAAATAAATAATCACATTTGGAAAACTCATTCAGGTCGAATGCAATACTTGTTGTATTCGACCTTTTTTATGCACTCTATTTAGCGTGTTATTTAAAAATACCCAAAACTAGGTATTGTCCTCCCTTACTTAAACCGTCAACTTTGATATAGTCAGTAAAGATTCAATAGTAGTCTGATTTAGTTGAGTCTCTTGGATTCGGGGTCACGTATGGTGACCCCTCCTCTTATACATTGGCCAATCAAACACACACGCACTTGTTTAATTGATTAACCAACAACCAAAACCAAATAGTCATGAACTTTTTTTCTAAAGCTGTTCAGCGCGTGTCACGGCAGTTTGAGTTATTACTGCTGCTGATAGTCATTTGCTTGATACTATTATTCTAAGTGCATAAAAAAAGCCTCCCGAATAAATCGGGAGGCTTTTTCATTATATAAGATAATTCTTATCCGTTCAATACTTTGGCCATTGTTTCTCCAATATCCGCAGGTGACTTCGCAACATGAATTCCACATTCAGCCATAATTCTCATTTTAGCCTCTGCTGTATCTTCTGCTCCACCAATGATAGCACCCGCATGTCCCATTCTTCTACCTGGAGGTGCTGTCTGTCCAGCTATAAATCCTACCACTGGCTTTTTGTTACCTGTACTCTGAATGTATTCGGCAGCTAGTGCTTCATAATTACCACCAATCTCGCCAATCATTACAATCGCATCTGTTTCTGGATCTTCCATCAATAACTCAACCGCATTTTTTGTAGGAGTTCCAATGATAGGGTCGCCACCAATGCCGATGGCAGTGGAAATACCCAAACCAGCCTTAGCCAACTGATCCGCAGCTTCATAAGTCAAAGTACCTGACTTAGACACCAGACCAACTCTTCCTTTTTTGAATACAAAACCAGGCATAATACCTACTTTTGCCTCTCCAGGAGTAATCACCCCCGGACAATTCGGTCCAACCAGTGTAACATCTTTTCCTTTGATATATTCCTTTGCATAGACCATATCCTTTACAGGAATTCCTTCGGTAATTGCGATGATCACTTTAATACCAGCATCTGCCGCTTCCATAATAGCATCAGCTGCAAACGCAGGGGGAACAAAGATGATAGAAACATTGGCACCTGTCTCATTTACTGCATCTTCCACAGTGTTGAAAACAGGTTTATCCAAATGAGTCTGCCCTCCTTTACCAGGAGTAACACCTCCAACTACATTGGTACCATATTCAATCATTTGACTAGCATGAAATGTACCTTCGGAACCGGTAAATCCTTGCACAATCACTTTCGAATCATTATTCACTAAAACGCTCATCGCAGTGGGTTTAATTTTGACGCAAAAATAGAATATAAAATGGCTCGACCAAAGAGAATGTGCTTCAAGAAACCTCCTTTAATCTGGAACACGGACCCATAAAATTGATGGTACTCCGTTTAACGCTTTTTAACTAAAAAAATGCCTGGTCAATTGAAACTATTTCGCAAAAGCCAGCGTCTATATTGCAGAAGTTAATTCTAAAAGAGAGAGGTAAGTGAAGCAAGATCAGAATTAAATTCTATGAGAGAGCGATTTAAACATAGTTAGTTAGTTTTTAGTATTTTAAGGTTGAAGATGAGAGGGCCCCGATAAGTCGGGGCTCTTTCTATTTATTGACAGACTGAAACGGGCAGCTGACAGTAGACTTCAATAGGCCTAATCACGTCACCATTCAAAAACATCTCGGCCAGCATAAGCCATTTAGATAGGTGGTATATGATTATTCTATTCATTCCTTTATCTTTTGTCCCGAAGCAAAAGTTCGGACAGTTAATCGCTTCACTTTTGGTTTCATACAATCATTTTAATCGGTTCAATTTTGAAACAGCCCGAATTTCATGGTGCAAAAATCTTTGGCCTTATAGCTGGGCCTACTGTTTTTGCATTACTTATGCTGTGGAACCCTTCCTCCTCACTAAGTCATGAGGCTTGGAAAGTCATAGCTGTGGCGGCCTGGATGGTGGTCTGGTGGATCACAGAAGCCGCTCCTATTGCTGTAACAGCTCTGCTTCCAATTGTGCTCTTCCCATTGACTGGAATCTTCACAGTGGATGAGGCAACTGCACCTTACGCCAATAAGATCATTTTCCTATTTATGGGAGGCTTCATGCTAGGCCTGGCCATGGAGCGTCATAACCTCCATAAACGAATTGCATTAAACCTAATAAGGCTCACAGGCACTAATCCGAATGGCATTATCTTGGGCTTTATGCTCACCACAGCCTTCATCTCCATGTGGATCAGTAATACTGCCACCACAGTGATGATGTTACCTATAGGGCTTTCCATCATCAATTTACTTGGAATAGATCAGGCTTCGGAGAGAGGAAAGAAACGCTTTGCGCTATCCTTAATGCTGGGGATTGCATACGCAGCAAATATTGGAGGTACAGCCACCATTATAGGTACTCCACCCAATGTAGCTTGGGTGGGCTTCATGGGTGATATGCTCAATACTGAGGTGACTTTTGCCAAGTACCTCAGTGTAGGTTTACCGATATGTCTTATCATGCTTAGCATAACTTACCTCCTTATTACTAAAGTACTTTATCCCAGTCGAATTGCCAGGCTATCTGACTCTGCTCAAGTGATTGAAAACCAGCTATCTGAACTAGGAAAAATCAGCAAGGCTGAGAAAAGAGTAGCAGTCATCTTTGTTGTTACTGCATTGGCATGGATACTCAGAGGAAGTATCAATAGTTGGCTCGACACGAACCTTTTGAACGACTCTATTATTGCCATTGCGGGAGGTATTCTGATGTTTATCACTCCTCTTGAAATCAAGAAAACTAAGTTCCTCTTGGAATGGGAGTACACTTCAAAACTCCCCTGGGGAATCCTTTTACTATTCGGAGGTGGGCTTACGCTAGCCAAGGCCATGGAGAAATCCAATATTGTTCAAGTAGTGGGCGAAACGATTGAGGGTAATGGTGATATCTCTCCCATCTTATTGATTGCAGGTCTGACCGCATTTATGCTTTTCATGACCGAACTGATGAGCAATGTTGCACTTACAGTCATTTTTGTACCCGTGGTCATTGGCATCTCTGTTAGCCTCAACATAAACCCTATGTATCTAACAATGCCGGTCACTTTGGCTGCAAGCTATGCCTTTATGATGCCAATATCCACACCACCTAATGCCATTGTTTTCTCTAGCGGCATGATCCGTATTAAAGATATGATGAGGGCCGGTATTCTTCTGAACGTCATTGCTATCGTATTGCTTGTTATACTTTCACAGACCTTAATACCCGCCATTTATTGATATGAAAGAATCAGCAGTCATTTTCGATCAACTTGTACAAGAAAGACGATCGGTCAGGATTTACGATGCTGACGCCCCTTTTGATCATGAATCAGTAAAGCGAAGTATTGAAAGAGCGATTCTCGCACCGAACAGCAGCAACATGCAACTCTGGGAGTTTTATCGTGTCAAATCGCCTGAAGCCTTAAAACAAGTGGCCTGGATGTGCATGAATCAAAAGGCTGCAAAAACGGCCAGAGAGCTGATTATAGTAGTCACCAGACGAGATTTATGGAGGAAGCGACAAAGCGTCTTGCTCAAAGAAATTGAAGGCGTCTATGCCGGAAAAGAAAACAAAGTCGCCAAGAGGGCAATTGGTTATTACAAAAACCTCATTCCTAAATATTATTACTCAGACCCACTGGATCTTTGGGGAATGATCAAAAAGGTCATCTACTTTTTTGTAGGACTCAAGCGCCCCATGGTCAGACACGGGAACCGTGCCGATATTAGAATCTCTGTTCATAAAAGCGCAGCATTAGCAGCACAAAATTTCATGATGAGTATGCAGGCCGAGGGCTATAACACTTGTCCTATGGAGGGTATGGATGCCAATCGTATCAAGAAATTTCTAGGCCTGCCCCGAAAAGCTGAAGTCAATATGGTTATTGGATGTGGGCCCGGTTCAAAGGAAGGCGTATACTCCAAGCGCTTTAGAGTTCCGAATGAAGAAGTGATTTTTGAAGTTTAATCTTTATATTCAGTCACAACCAAAATTAAACCATGAAAAAGCTACTAACTGTTTTCCTGATCCTATTTGTCTGCATCAGTACAACTTCTTGCATCAATTTCATAGAAAGAGTATTCTTTAATGCCAATGGGAGCGGTGAGTATACCTTCTCGGTGGACATGAATCAGTTGAAAGCACTGGCTGAGATGAGCGGTGAAGATATCTCTTCAGAAAAAATGATGAGCGACATGAATATGGATGAAAATGAAATGGTCGCAAAACTCGAAGCCATTGATGGTGTGAGCAATGTCAGAACTCAATTTGACGATGAGAACTTCACTGTCACAGTTGGATTCGATTTTGCAGATATCGATGCGCTCAATGAAGGTATGAGCACCTACCTGGCTGACTCCACTAAATCTGAAATCGAGATGTTCGAGTTTTACAGCATGAACAAGAAAACGATCACCAGAACAGGCATTAATCGTATCATGGAGTCCTTTGAGGAAGGCCTCAATCAAGGAGCGGGTGAAGAAGAAGTTGACATGGGTATGATGAAGATGATGTTCGGTGACTTATATTTTGCCACTGAAATAGCTTTTGCTAAAAAGATCAAGTCATTCTCAAATGAGGAGTATGAGCGCAAAGATGACAACACTATTCGCTGGATTATCTATCCGTTCAAGGATGATGATGCTAAAAAAGATATGTCCGTTGTGGTTAAGATTAAATAGCCTCTTGTCTTAACGCTTCCTTAGACTCATATCAGCATCGCGCTTGGCTTTGAACTCTGAACCCTCATTCCATTGTGGAAAATAGGTTTCATTTGCAATGCGATACCCCACATTGAACAATAGCTTGGCATCCTGTGCAATACCTTTCAAATCCCATTCTTCAGGCAAGTAATTATCCTGCGGCTGGTGATATCTGATGGCTAAATACTCCTGGGTTTTTTGATCAGTAAACTCAACTCCCTTTTCCATAGACTCATATGAGCCAGAGGCGTACAATGCTGGAATACCAACCTTAGCAAAATTGAAATGATCTGATCTAAAGAAGTAACCCTTTCCTGGATCTGGGTCAGGAATCACATACCTCCCCTGCTTTTCGGCCTCAGCTGTAGCATACTTGTCCAGTTCCGATTGGCCATAGCCTGTGATTGTCAAGTCCTTCATCTCTCCATAAGCCGGAAGCCCATCCATGTTAATATTGGCAACGGTCTGGTTAGGTGGGAAAATTGGGTTCTGGCCATAGTAGGTGGAGCCAAGCAAACCCTGTTCCTCAGCGGTCACAAATAGAAATACCACTGATCGTTCGGGTTTAGTCTCTAGCTTAGCGAAGGCCTCAGCAATGCCCAGCATACCCGTAACTCCTGTAGCATTATCATGTGCTCCATTATAAATAGAATCTCCATCTATAGGGGCTCCTACACCGAGATGATCCCAATGCGCAGAATAGATAATGTATTCATCAGGTCTCTCAGTTCCTTCGATCATTCCCACTACATTCCTTGACATGTCCTTTTTGATGACATTTTTAACCCCCACACTTGCCGTCAAACCCATTGAAACCGGTCTAAATTCCTTGCTCCTTGCCAAGTCTGAATAATCTTTGATTCCTGCTTCTCTAAAAAGGGCAACAGCAGTATTTCTCGTAATCCAACCCTGAATGGCACATTTATAAGGTGGGTTCGCATCATCAAGATTCAGTTTAGCGCCTGTCCAGGAACTCTCAACTACCAGCCATGGGTAACCAGCCGGAACGGTTTCGTGAACAATCAGCACTCCTGCTGCTCCTTGCCTAGCAGCCTCCTCATATTTATAAGTCCACCTACCGTAATAGGTCATTTGATCTCCTTTAAACAATGTACTATCTCCTGACCCAAAACCCGGATCGTTCACTAGTACAACTACAGTTTTACCTTTTACATCAAGCCCCTCGTAATCATTCCATCCATATTCCGGTGCGACAATCCCAAAACCAGCATAGACTAATTCTGAATTTTCAATCGCTACTTCTTCTTCGACACGCTCTGTATACACTACCACGGAATTGCCCGTTTCAAATTCCAATGTCTTCCCGTTTCCTTTGACAGTCATTATATCAGATTGGGTTCCGGTAATCTCAACCAATGGTACTTCCTGAAAATAGCTATCCCCATTACCAGGTTTTACACCCATGGTTTTAAGCTCTGACTCTAAGTAGTAAATCGTCTTTTCTTCGCCTTCCGTGAAAGGTTTTCTACCCATAAACTCATCAGAGGCTAAGATGGCCATATGCCTATCTATGGTGAGTGTATCAATTGTAACTTCGGGAATTTCAGTAGTCTCTTGCGACTGGCAACCTACCAAAACTAACACTACCAATAGGCCAACTAAGATTTTCTTCATAATGCTATTCATTGGGAGGTTTGAAGATAAATATTTTTATCGGCTAATATGGCTTAGTTGAACTAGGTGATTAGTTTTATGTTATGAAGTGCTTCAGTTTTGTATTGAATATAATTTTGACTTTGTCCATTGCACCCCTTTCTGCTCAAAGCTATTCTGATATTGCTAATCAGAAGACAGGAGATTATAACCTGGAACCCTCTCCTTTAGTCGGTCTTTGGAAAGTGACTGAAGTCATGGTTGGCAATGAGGCACTTACGCCCACGGCCAAGTGGTTTGAATTTCTTTCTGATGGCACACTTTCTTCTGGCAATGGATGGCTTCAGAATTTCTTTGGGAGCTTTAACTATGACCAAGATACTCAAGAGTTAATACAGGCGAGCAATGGAAAAGCAGATGAATATGGAGCCTTCAAAGTTAGCTTAAGTGATGAGGGTATGACTTGGCAGAGAGTAGAAGACGGTCGAGCGGTAAAGGTGACCTTAAAGAAAGCCACTAAAAAACCGCTTGCCCCATGGGACAAAATCGTGGGGAGATGGACTATTGAAAAGGCTGAAGGCTTAGACCCTGAAACAGGTGTAGTTAAATCAGAGTATTCTATGCGACCTGGTGCTTACTTTTTCCGATGGGACAGAGAGTATCGAAAGTACGATGAAAATAATGAAAGAACAGAGATGGGCATTTGGCACATTGGTTCCCATTCACCTACACTCAGTATCATGGCTCAGGACGGAAAAACTAATGTTAAATGGGAAATCTCCTTCGAAGGCCAGCAGATGATCTGGGTACAGAAAGGTGGCGCTGAAACAATGAAAGTGTATCTTAGAAAGGAATTATAGTTTACAATAGGTGTATATTGTTGTTTCGGTATACCTCCTAAATCGACCACAAACCAATCAAAATGCAGAAGTATATCATATATTCTTGTCTACTTCTGACTTGCATCTATTCCTGCAGTCCCACTTCAAAGCTCAGTCAAAAACCAGAGGGAGTAGTTGATGGCAGAGATAAGATGCTGTTTCTGACTTTAGAAGCCACCAGGTCTAACGCTTCAATCTCATTCAAAGTCTTAAATCAAAAGTTAGTGGACGGAAAGATCAAAAGAGCTATGCCATCAGAACTAGAACTTTCTGAGTTCATTAAGATCCGCTTTAACGATAGCAAAGGCAACTCATTATTAGAGGTTGCCATTGAAGACCCATTGAATAAAGCTGTAGAAGTACCTGCTGAGAACGGCACTTTCTCCAGACAACAAGTGGCGCTTGATAGGTCCACCGTGATTTTAAGGGTTGACTACTCTAGTAGAATGGACAATATTTCTATCTCACATAACACAAAAGGGCTCATCACAACCTTAAAACTTGACGAACAATGAGATTAAGACTGATAATAGCGGCATTAATTCTGAATTGTTCAATCAGTTTTGGGCAAACATTCCCTACAGATACGCTCATTTATAATGGCCCTGGTGAAAACAGAATTAATCTTGTTTTCCTGGGTGATGGATATTTGGCAGAAGACTTAGATAAGTACATTACCGACATAGGCAATATCACAACTCAACTTTTCAATACTACCCCCTTTAAAGAATACAGCGCACATTTCAATGTAATTGCAATTAAAGTCCCATCTAATGAAAGAGGAGCAGCCAGGGATCCAAGTAATCTGATAGACAACTATTTTGGGAGCACCTATAACTTTGCTGACATTGACCGACTACTAGTGCCCACGAAAAACGGTGTAGTGGCATCCGTCTTAGCCGACAATTTCCCTCAATACGACCAGGCCTTTGTCCTGGTTAACGATGACAAGTATGGGGGCAGTGGTGGTTGGCTTGCCACTTCCTCAACGAATGCTTCAGCTGGTGAAATCGCCATTCATGAAATTGGACACTCTATGGCAGGACTAGCAGATGAATATTGGGCAGGGTCACAATTTGCAAGAGAAACTGCTAACATGACACAGGAGACCAATCCCCTTCAAGTGAAATGGGCAAATTGGATGGGCGATCTGGACATTGGTATTTTTGCGCATAGCGGAGACGCTACCTGGAAAAAACCTCACCAGAATTGTAAAATGCAATTCTTAGGAGCTCCGTTTTGTGCGGTTTGCAATCAAACATTTATAAATACCTTCAATGAACTGACCATCAATTACGATGATTTTACTCCCGAGTCTCAGAATGGCCTGAACAATCAAAACAATTTTGATGTCTCCACCCTGGAGCCGACACCAAATACTCTGAAAACATGGTGGCTTTTGAACGGTGACACTTTGACAAAAAACAACAGTACGCTTTCTGTTGCCAACTCCGATTTTTTAAATGGACCGAATGAACTAAAACTTACACTTGTTGACACGACAGCTTTATCCCGCCTTGATGTTCTTCATGCACAAAGCATTACATGGACTATTGATACGAGCACTTCTCCAGAAACCATTTCAAGTAACCAGACACAGTTCATGATCAATAGAGCCGATCTGGTGCCTGACATTGTCACTTCTATTGACGATCCGTTCATCCAGGAGATTGGATTCAAAGCTTATCCAAACCCCACATCAGACTTGCTCACAATTACTTTCAGCAACACAAAAACCGTCAAGTTTAACCTGCAGTTAGTAGGAATCGATGGTCAAACACATCAGAACATGCCAGATCGAACGCTCCTCCCCGGCAATCAGGTCTTCGAAATAAATACTGCTCAACTTAAAAAGGGTATATACTTAGTGCAGATGGTAGTCGGAGACAGATTGGTTGTTCACAAAATCCTGAAATAATCTTGCCCGGTAAAGATGGTCATGAAACCTTGAAAGTCTTCTTGAAGAGATCCTAACCAGAATGTCCCAATACTCAATACTAGGTACTCAGTACTCTAGTAACCGTACTTCTCCTTCCACATCGCCCTCAATCTCTTACGCATCTCCTCCTCGCGGGCATTCTTACCTGGATCGTAAAGCTTAGTACCCTTGATTTCTTCGGGCATAAATTCCTGATCAACAAAGTTTCCTGGAAAATCATGTGAGTATTTATAGCCTTTGCCATAGCCTTCCTCCTTCATGAGTTTGGTGGGTGCATTTCTGATTGGCATTGGTACTGAGAGGTCTCCCGTTTTACGTACTATACTTTGGGCCTGATTGATCGCCATATAAGCCGCATTACTTTTGGGTGAAGAAGCCAAATAGGTAACTGCCTGAGAAAGTATAATTCGACCTTCGGGATAGCCAATTAAATTCACAGCCTGGAAGGCATTTGTTGCAATGACCAAGGCCGTTGGATTGGCATTTCCAATGTCTTCAGAAGCAAGAATGACAAGCCTGCGCGCAATGAATTTAATATCTTCTCCACCCTCTATCATCCGAGCGAGATAGTACACCGCTGCGTTAGGGTCGCTCCCTCTGATGGATTTGATAAAGGCAGAGATGATATCATAATGCTGATCTCCAGATTTATCATAAATAGCCACACGTTGCTGGGCAATCTCCAGCACTTTATCATCAGTAACAGTTACCTTATCTCCGCCCAGGTTTTCAATGACCAGGTCTAGCAGGTTCAGTAATTTCCTGGCATCACCACCTGATATGCTGAACAGGGCCTGAGTCTCTTTCAAATCGACTTTCTTCTTGCCAAGTATTTCATCTTTCTCCAGTGCCAGTTGAACCAAACGTTCTAAATCTTCTTTCGAAAGCGCCTTTAGAGTGTACACCTGAGAACGCGATAATAGCGCTGAATTCACCTCAAAGGAAGGGTTCTCAGTAGTAGCACCAATGAGGGTGATATCGCCCTTCTCTACCGCACCTAGTAGTGCATCTTGCTGAGACTTGGTAAACCGATGGATTTCGTCTATAAAGAGAATGGTGTTCGTTTGGAACTTAGCCCTTTGAATTACCTCTCTGACTTCCTTGACACCAGAACTGATGGCACTCAAGGTGAAGAATGGCGCTTTCACCGCATTGGCAATGATATTGGCAATGGTTGTTTTACCTACACCTGGAGGCCCCCACAGAATCATAGAAGGAATGCTACCAGACTCGATGGCCCTTCTTAAAACACCATTTTTTCCAACCAAATGCTCCTGACCAATCAAGTCATCCAAGGTCTGTGGTCGGATGCGTTCTGCAAGAGGTTTTGATGAGAAGTTCATGCGATTATCGAATGAAACGAAAAACGTCAATCATTCAAAGCTTCCCAATAAGAATTACTTATTCATACCTCAATGAATTAATGGGATTAGCTCTTGCTGCCTTAAAAACTTGTTGTCCAACGGCCAGAAAGATCACCATCAAAACGATTATCATTGGTACTACGAACAGCCACCAGGAAATTTTGATATGATAGGGATACTCCGCTAACCAACTGCGAATGCCGTAGTAGGCCACTGGTATGGCAATTAGGAAACCAATAGCAGATAAAATCAACACCTCTCTTGATAAAAGCATCACGAGACTATCCACCTTTGCTCCAAATACTTTACGAACACCTATCTCCTTAGTCTTCTGTAAAGCGACAAATGAAGTGAGCCCATAAAGACCTAAACAAGCAATTGTAATGGCCACCAAGACAAAACCCATGAACACGCGGTTGTTAACCTGATCATTTCCGTATTGACGTTTAAAGAATTCGTCTAAGTAATAATAGTTAACCGAATTTGAGGGCAATATCTCGGCATATATCTTTTCGATGTTATCGTAGAGACTGAGGTTAGTTGCTGGGCCATCAAGCTTCAACAAATAATAATTATCCCATCTACCTGTTTGAGGCCGGAAGATCATTGGATCAATATCTCTATTCAAAGATTCATGGTGGTAGTCATCAATCACTCCAACTATACGCGAACCATCTGATATAGCACTACTGGCCTTTCTATAAATACGTTCGCCAACGGCCTCCTCCGCAGACCTAAAGCCTAGTTGCCTCACAGCCGAGGTATTGAGAATTACTTGGCTCCATTCTGAATCCGACTCAGACCAAGTGGTCCCCGATACAAGTCTGGTGCTCAAAATACTCAAATATTGATTTCCAGTAACCAATTCCAACTCTGTAAACTGGGCATTGCCTGAGAGACTTCTGGAATAGGCAACACTCTGAAGAATACTTTTCCCTGGTATTGTATTAACCGCAGTAACACTTCGTATTCCTGACAACCCTTCAAGCCTGGACTTTAGCAGTTTAGTGTCCAGCAGATGCAAAGAATCTTCTCGCTTAATGGTAGGTCCATCCAGCACTAATACTTCACCCATGTCCATTCCCATATCAGAGTAATTCATGAATTTCAACTGACTATTCATTGTTAAACTGACAATGACGATTACTAAACTGAATGAAAGTTGAAAGACGATTAGTATTCTTCTGGTATTTTGACCTGAATTACTTTTTGAAACTCCCTTAAGTGCTCTGACAATACCAAATGAAGAGAGTGAAAGAGCCGCATAAATCCCTGAAACAAAAATTCCAGCCAAAAAAACAGTTCCCATAATTGCTCCGAATCGAGAAAAGTCAATTGACTGAAGTTGAAGCGATCTATCAATTAGCCGATTGAATAGAGGTTGAATGAGTAATACCATGCCGATGGCAAAAGCCAGAGCGAATGCATTAATTAGAAAGGTCTCAACAAAAAACTGACCTATCAGTTCTCCTTTTCCTGCTCCCATGACTTTCCGGACGCCTACTTCTCTGGAACGCTTAATAGCGTAAGCCGTGGACAGATTGATGTAGTTGATCCATGCCATTACTACTATGAATACCGCAATTACAACCAGACTATAAACTGAATTAGCATCACCTACAGGCCCTACTTCATCTTGATAATCAGAGTTGAGGTGGATACTCTTAATGGGTGTGGCAATCAATGATGAAATATGCATTCGAGGTCTGTTCTCCTCATTGATAGGCTGGTACTTTTCTAAAATACTTGTCAAGTCTTGCTGAAGGTCTTGTAAACCTGTACCAGGTTTCACTTTGATATAGGTAAGACAAGTGTTCACCCCCCACATTGGAATAATACTCTTCCTGCCTTCTGACAAATTAGTATTGTAAGAAACCAACAGTGATGGTTTGACTTGCATATTATGCCCAGGAAGACGATACACTCCGGTGACCAAAAGCTCATGAGTTTTACGGACACTCTTAAACTTGATCAATTGCCCAATGGCTTTGTCAGCATGGCCAAAGTATTTTTCCGAAGCTTCCTCGGACAACAAAACAGTATTTGGTTCTCCAAGTCTGGATTTCCCATGAAGGATCTCCAAATCAAACAAGTCAATGATATCAGGATCCGCAAAGAATAAATTAGGCTCCTCAAATGTCTTGTTCGGAGCTTTGGGCAAGGTCAGAAAGTTCTTACCCTCCCAAATGCGTGTTATGTCAAGAAGTCTAGCGGCCTTTTCTACTTTAGGCAGGTCATTTAATAACACTTCGGCAATAGGCTCACCAACTACTGCTGTTTTGTACATTAACTCATCGCCCCGACTGAAGCTGAGTGTCACACGATATATATCTTCTGATTGACTGAATCGGTCATAATCCAACTCATCCGAAACATACTCTAAAATGAAAAGTGCGGCTGCTATACCTACAGCGAGTCCAAAAACATTAAGAGAAGTTTGAAACTTATTTTTACTCAAACTCCGAAACGAACTTTTGATAAAACTCCAGAACATACCTTCAAAAAACCTTGGTAATGACTGGAAGGGCTTGAACAAACGCAAAGCACTCACAACATCAATCAGATACCATACTCGAGCTTTCAAAACTCCCTTTTCCTTCAACCTCCATTCAAAAACCTCCAAAAGGTCTCCCTGAACTTCGTCCAAATATTCTTTTCTACACAAAATATTGAGCAACCAGGTCCCCAGTTTCGGAGGAGAAATCGGCTTGTTGTATTTCGTCATCTTTTCTCTTTAACGGATTAATTGAGTAGTCCTAAGGCATCTCCCTTCATTGTAAATTTAAGCCTGGTAAGGCCATCCAATTCAATTGGCAGTAAGGATTTTCCATGAGGTCCTATTCATATCTTAATGATTCTATCGGATTGGTTATGGCGGTTTTTATGATTTTTTGACTTACCGCTAGCAAGGATACACCCAGCACTAAAATCATTGGAATGAAGAACAGAACACTGGAAACATCAATATGAAAAGCGAAACTGTCCAACCACTTGTTAATCCCATAGTAAGCCAATGGTACTGCCAGACTAAAGCCCAAAAAGGTAAGCATCAGTATCTCTCTGGTCAGCAGAGAAAAAATTGCAAATACTCTCGCACCCAAAACCTTTCTGATTCCCATCTCTTTTGCCCTTTGAGAAGTGGCAAAGGAAGAAAGCCCGTAGAGTCCAAGACATGCCACCATGATTGCCAATAATGCAAAAACAGTGAATACTTTGGAGTTCAGTTCATCAGACCGATACTGACTGTCAAAATGATTATCAAGGAAAAAGTATTCCGGTGGATTGCCTGGAAAGACTTCACCAAACACTCGCTCTACATCTTTAACTATTTTCTGTACTTGAAGTGAGTTTAATTCCAATGCATAGTATGAATCAAAGGCTTCGCTTCTCACAAAATACATGGGATCTTTTTGCCTGTTCAGAGATTCATGATGATAGTCTTCTATAATGCCCACAATCTCTCTAGGCTCCCGCGTAAATTCATAAATGGTTTTGCCGATCGCTTCTTGTGGGTCTAAAAAGCCCATTTCTTGAGCAGCAGAAATATTAAGAATAATAGGAGTACTGCTATAGCCTCTTTCGGGATCAAAGTTTGAGCCCGCAACAAAGTTGACATTCAGAATATCCAGAAAGTGATTATCTACCAAAACGCGTTCGATAGCATGCATATGCT
>JGI12316J15310_10000048_pt32 | contig 36440 bp, 30 predicted proteins | sample MarCyaLeptolynsp_FD_15310 | JGI IMG/M metagenome (IMG submission 15310)
GGCGATCGTCCCGAGATCCAGCACGCCGCCATCGACCCAGTGCACGTTGGGCAGGGTCACCAGCCCGGTCTCCGGTCCCAGCCGCTCCAGCACCGCGCTGGTCCAGTCGCCATCGGAGGGCCGCGGCACGACGACCATCGACGCCCCGTCGCGCTCGGCGAGCCGCTGCCAGGCGTACAGGTTGGAAGGGAACTGGGCCTCTAGGACGACGATGGTCTGGCCAGCCTCGAGGCTGATATTGCGGGCGGCGACGGCAACGGCGTAGCTGGTCGCGGTGGTGATCGCCACATCCTCGCCCTTGGCGCCGACGAAGCCGGCATAGAGCTCGCGGGCGCGCTGCATCTCGGCGCCGAGTTTCTGACGCTCCGGCTCCCACGGGCGCGCCTTGCGGTCGACAGCCCGCCGACCGGCCTCGGCGGCCGCCTTCGGCGCCGGGCCCTGGGCGGCGCAGTTCAGATAGACGACATCGTCGGCGATATCGAACAGCGGGCGGATCGTTTCAGGGGTCACGACGGGACCTCCAGTGGCGGAACGTCTAGGGGCGGCGGGTCAACTGTCCGAGCGCAACCGCTTCGGCGGCACGCCCTCGAGGCGCGCCTCGTCCAGCTTCACGCCGTCGAGCACGGCACCGGTGAGGTTGGCGCCGTTCAACCGGGTCTCCTGCTTGCGCTTGACGGTTTCGCCATGGCTGGAGAGCAGCGGGGCCGCCGACATGATCGCGTCGGTAAGATCGGCCCGGGACAGGTTCGCCCCGGACAGGATGGCACCGGACAGGTTGCATCGGGCCAGGGAGGCGAGCGACAGGTCGGCGCCAGACAGGTCGGCCAACACCAGCAAGGCGTCGGTCAGCAGCGCGCGATGCATGATCACCCCGCGCAGGTCGGCGCCGGACAGGTTCAGGCCTCGCAGGTCGGCGTCGGTCAGGTCCACCCCGTCGAGCGACGCCCGAGAGCCGCGCCGCCCATCGCTGCGCACCCAGCGGTCGTGTTCGACCAGTGTGCGCTGCACCTCGGCCGCGACGATATCCGCCGGCGGCGCCAGCCGCGCGTTGGAGGTGTCCACCTTGCTCAGGTCGACATCGCGCAGCCTGGCACCGATCAGGTTGGCGCGGTCGATCGTCGCCCCGTCGAGCTGGGCACCGGACAGGTCGGCACCGGTGGCCAGCGAGTCGCTGAGATCGGCTTCGCTGAGATCGGCGGAGACCAGGTTGGCGTTGCGCAGGATCACGCCCGACATCGCCGCCCGGCGCAGGTTGGCGCGTTCCAGGTTCGCGCCCGTGAGGTCGGTCTGGGCCATCCGCGCCTGATCGAACTTCGCGCCCTTGAGGTTGGCGCGGTGCATTCGGGCGCCGGCGAAATTGACAGACTCGCCGGCGAAGGATGACTGGTCGGAGCCGCCGTTCGGCAGCCCGCTGGCACCGCGCAGGGAGACCCCGCGAAGATCGGCGCCCTCGAAGATCGTGCCGACCAGTTGGGTATTGGTCAGGTCGGCCTCCTCGAGGGTGGCGTCACGGAACGACGCGCCGCACAGGTCGGCGCCGGCGAAGATCGCGCGCGTCAGGTTGCTGCCGACGAATCGCACGCCCTGAAGGCTGGCGCCGCCGAAATCGACCTCGCGCAGGTCCTGGCCCGAGAAGTCGGATCCGAACAGGTTGGTTTGCGCGAACGACGCCGGTTGACCGTCACTTGACCCTTCAAGCCACAGCCGATGGCTCGCCAGTTTCCGTTCTACAACGTCGTGCGCTAAGTGACCCTGGATGCTCATCCGCTCACAGTCGCAATAAATTGATTAACGCTAGGTTAATCCCCCGACCGTCGCAGGGTCGAGAGTTCGGCTTCTGCCTGCAGGAACGTTTTCTCCAACCGGTCTGCGATTTCACCGAGTTCACCGTCCGTGGTGACCAATGGCGGAGACACCATGACCCAGTCTCCATCGCGTCCGGCGTTCGTTCGCCGGGTATAGACTATCAAACCGTTTTGGAGCGCGATACGGCTGACAGCAGTCCCGGCCATCGCGTCAACGGGGAACGGCCGTTTCTCGGCGCGATCCTCGACGAATTCTACCGCCAGCAACAGCCCTTTACCGCGAACGTCGCCGATGATGGCGCACCGGTTCGCCATCTCCTCCAGGCGCGCGCGAAGCGTGTCGCCGAGCGCCGCCGCCCGGGCCACCAGGCCGCGCTCCTGGGTCTCCTCGAGCACCGCCAGCCCGACGGCGCAGGACAGGGGATTGCCGTAGGAGGTGTGGCCATGCAGGAACCCGCCGCCGCCGGCCACCCGCGCGACCAGGTCGCGGGGCGCCAGAACCAGGCCGAGCGGCAGGTATCCCGCCCCGATCCCCTTCGCCATGACGATCAGGTCGGCCTGGCAATCGGGCCAATGGTCGTGCGAGAGGAAGCCGCCGGTGCGCCCGCCGCCGCTCATCACCTCGTCATGGATCAGCAGGACCCCGTGGCGGTCGCAGATCTCGCGGACCCGCGTCATGTAGGCGTCGTGCGGCACCAGGGCGCCGGTGGCGACCCCGCCGACCGGCTCCTGCAGGAAGGCGAGAACGCTGTCCGGGCCCTCGGCCAGGATCGTGTCCTCCAGCACCTGCGCGCATTTCAGCGCCCAGGCCTCGGCGTCGAAGGCGGCGGGCCGGCGGTAGGTCACCGGTGCCGGCACTTTCGGCATGGTCCGCGTCATCGCGCCGAACATCGCGTGGGCCGCCGGATCGCCGGTGACCGCCAGCGCTCCGAGCGTGCCGCCATGGTAGGAGGGCTGGCGCGAGATCACCTTCCAGCGCGATCCCTCGCCCCTGGCCAGCGCGATCTGCCGCGCCAGTTTCAGCGCCGCCTCGATCGCCTCGGAACCGCCGGAGACCACGAAAACCCGCTCATATCCGGGGCCCGCTGCCGCGGCCAGGCGGTCGGCGAAGTCGCGGTTCGCCTGGCTCTCGAAATGCGAAACGTTGGCGAAGGCGGCGGCTTCGGCCTGGGCGTGCAGCGCATCCAGCACCCGTCGGTTGCCGTAGCCGAGGTTGCACGCCACCGGGCCGGAGCTGACATCGAGATAGCGGTTGCCGGCGGTGTCCCACATCTCGATGCCCTGCGCCCGCGCGATCTGCGGCTTGGCGGGCGTGCCGGGCGGGGCCGCGAACACCTGCACGGGTTCGCCGCGCTCCAACGTGCCGAGCGGCGGCGGATCGCCCGCGTTGTGTCCCAAGACCGACATGCATCACCTCGCGCGAGATTGGGTTGCAGTGTGGAGCGGAGTCCCCATTTCGCCAAGTGACCAACGTGGGCCGGAACCGGGAAGGGCGGTCGCGGGTTTCAACCAGAGGCCGGACCGTTTTCGACGCGTGCCACCTAAGGCCATGGCAAGCATGGTCACAACGCCCAGCGGCGAGAAGAGGAAACTGAGTGAATTGCCCCCCCGTTTGCCTGGCTGGACTTGGATGAGTTTGCCGGAGTATGCCTCTCGGCGTCGCTCGACGTCCTTGTCCCCTTTCCGTGAGCGCCCGCCAACCACCGGCTGACGCGCGGCGACGTGTGAACCGCCGTGATGCCTCGGCCGAACCGAACCACCAGACCTGCAGGGAAGCGCTAATCCCATGGCCACACTGACAACCACCGGCGCTGGTTTCAATCCGAACACCGGCGTGGGCATCAACACCGCGACGGTACTAACCGCCGGCGACGACACGCTGACCGTCACCGCCAACGGGCACATCAATGCCGCCGCCACGCTGACGAACAGCTCCGGCGGCACCGACACGCTGATTTTCAACTTCGGCGGCACCGTGACCGTCGACCAGATCGGCGCGGGCGATCTGAGCGGCTGGTCCGTGATCCAGTTCGTCGGGGGGGCCACCGCGACGTTCGTGCAGAGCATCATTGCCTCCGCCGGCACCGTCACGATCCGTAGCAGCAACACCAGCACCGTGAAGCTAAGCGTGGTCGACGGAGGGGGCGCGAACTACGACCTCTCCAACCTCACGCTACAGAACATCAGCCCGATCAGCCTGACCGCCGCCGCCGACACGATCACGGGCACCAGCGCCGATGACACCATCAATGTCCGTCAGGGTAACGATCTCGCTTATGGCGGCGCCGGGGCCGACCTGTTCACGGACACCAACGGCAACGACACTTTCTACGGCGGCGCCGGTGACGACACCATCAGCTCCGGTAGCGGTGACGACGTCGTCTTCGGCGGGGCGGACAATGACAACGTCTTCGGCGGATCCGGCAGCGATCTTATCTACGGCGGCGCCGGCAACGACATCATCAAGGGCAATTCCAATTCGACCGACGCCGTGGCGGACACCCTCTACGGCGGCGACGGCAACGACCAGATCAGCAGTTCGGGCGGCGCCGACCTGATCTTCGGTGATGCCGGCAATGACACGCTGTTCGGCGGAGCGGCGGCTGAAACGCTGAGCGGTGGCGCCGGGAACGACGTGATTTCGGGCGCGGCGGGCGCTGACGTTCTGGCCGGAGGCACCGGGAACGATCAGTTTCGCGCGTCGGGCAGCGACTTCAACGGCGACACCATTTCCGACTTCGCGATCGGCGATACGATCGTCGTGACGGGGACGGACCTCTCGTCGCTCAACCAGAGTGCGGCGTCCGGCACCGTTGATTTGGGCGCCGGGAACACGTTGACGCTTACCGGGATTTCCGGGACCAGCGGATCCTTCGGCGCCGTCTTCGCAGGCGGAAACACCACGATCTCGTTGAATGCGACCACCGTGACCACCGGCGGCGGCGGTGGCTCCGGGGGCGGCCCCCGGGTCGAGACCCGGACGCAGTCCAATGGCGGCGTGACGACGCAGACTCAGATCCTGTCGAACGACAGTGGCGCCGAACCCGGCACCGCGCCCATCGTCGAGAACACGAACAACAACGGCAACGTCGTAACCGCAAGCCTGCCGGCCTCAATTTCGATCACGTCGGAAGGTCCGGACACGGCCCAGGCACCGACGGAAGCCAGTTCGACCCTAACCACTGCGATCCAGGGCCAGGGAACGGGCAGCAGTTCCCAACTGATCGGCACGGCCCAGTCCTACCTGGACTCCCTGGGGTCGAGCGCGACGGTCGATGTTCGCACGATCACGCCGACGCTCAATGCCGGCGTGACGACCTCCGACCCGATCATTCTCACCGGCACCTCCGCCACGTCCCAGTCGGAGGCCTTCGTCATCGACATGCGGTCGATTTCCGGGCGCGAACTCCAAATCGACAACATCGAGTTCGCGTCGATCATCGGCGCCGCGACGATAACCGGCGGCGCCGGCGCCAATTTCGCCGTCGGCGACGAAAACGCGCAGTTCTTTCTCGCCGGCGACGGAACCGACACCCTGTTCGCCGGCGCCGGCGACGACACGACGAGCGGCGGCAACGACGCGGACATCATCTACGGCAACCAGAACAACGACATCGTCTACGGAAACCTGGGGTCCGACAGCCTTTTCGGCGGGCAGGATAACGACAGCGCCTACGGCGGCCAGGACGTGGACGTCGTCTACGGGAACCTGGGTCAAGACCTGATCTATGGGAACCTCGCAGCGGACACCCTCTACGGTGGTCAGGGGAACGATTCCGTGTTCGGTGGGCAAGGCGACGACCTCATCTACGGCAACCTCGGCAACGACACGCTTGTGGGCGGCCTTGGCGCCGACGTCTTTCAGTTCGGAGCGTCGGGCGGCGCGGATCAGATCAGCGACTTCACCGTCGGCGAAGACCTGATCGCCCTTCCCGGCAACGTGAACGGGTCGGGAATCAACACGTTCCAGGATCTTCAAGTGACGGGGACGTTCGATGCGTTGATCGATCTCGGTGGGGGACAGACCATCACCCTGATCGGCGTCTCGCCCGACCAGTTAAGCGCGGACAGCTTCTCATTCTTGTAGCGATCGATCTCCACATCTGCGCCGTGTTCCGACGACGCCCAATATATCTTGTGCTCTCTCGATGAAACCCATACAATATGTGTTGAGGTTTTAGAGTTCGCACCATCGGTTCGCTCAGGAGCTGGTTCGGATGGCGCTCAGAGTTCCGTCGCCTCCCCGGCGGCGGAAGCAGGAGAGGGAAAGCCCCCTCTTTTCCTCTCCTTCCACCCTGTGAAGCTCCTAAGGGCGGTTCGCCGCCCAGCCTAACGGGTGCGCCCGCACGCGACTTGGCGCACCCGGCTTTTTTGCCGCTCGTCCCTCTTGATGGCAAATCCGGGCTCTGGCGCGCTGCCGCCTGCGCCGCTAGGCTCCCGCGTCCAGACTGACGTATCCGCCCAATCCTGAGGAGAATCCGCCATGGCCGGCACCATTGACGCCCGCTTGGACGAGCTCGGCATCGAGATCCCGACGCCGGCGACGCCCGCCGCCAACTACGTCCCCTTCGTGCGCTCCGGCAATCTCGTCTTCGTCTCCGGTCAGATTCCGATGGTCGACGGCAAGATCGAGGGCGTCGGCGTGGTCGGCGCCGATCTGACCACCGACGATGCCCGCAAGATCGCCGAAATCTGCGCCAAGAATTTGATCGCCCAGGCCCGGGCGGCCTGCGGCGGCGATCTCGACAAGGTCGAGCGGGTGATCAAGCTTGGCGGCTTCGTGCGCTGCACGCCGGACTTCACCGAGCAGCCGGAAGTGGTCAACGGCGCCTCCGACCTGATGGTCGCGGTGTTCGGCGACAAAGGCCGCCACTCGCGCTTCGCCGTCGGCACCAACGCCCTGCCGCGCGGCGTCGCGGTCGAGGTCGAGGCGGTGTTCGAGGTCGCCTGACCACCGCCCCGCGCTGACGGTCGGTCCCGGGGATCGCGGGTGGGCGCCCTCTTGCCACGCGGCGGCGGCGACCCACCTCGATCCCGGGGCGAGGACCGCAACGGATCCTGCGATGCCTGACGGCAACGATTTCGAGAACGACCTCGCCGAGGAGGTGTCGGTCCTGCCCGCCCTCTCGGCGGTCGCGGCCGAGGAGTGGGATGCCTGCGCGGGCGCCGACAACCCGTTCCTGTCGCATGACTTCCTGAACGCGCTGGAAGAGAGCGGGTCGGTGCGGGCCGAGACCGGCTGGCTGCCGCGCCACCTCACGGTCAGCGACCGCGCGGGCCGGCTGGCCGCCGCCATGCCGCTCTATCTCAAGGGCCATTCCCGCGGCGAGTACGTGTTCGACTGGGGATGGGCCGACGCGTACGAGCGGGCCGGCGGACGCTACTACCCGAAGCTTCTCTCCGCCGTGCCGTTCACCCCCGCGACCGGACCGCGCATGCTGGTCCGCCCCGACATCGACCGCGGCCGGGCCGAGGAGATCCTGGCTGGCGGCGTCGTCGCACTCATGAACCAGCTCAACGTCGCCACCGCCCATGTGAATTTCTTGACCGAGCCGGAATGGCGGCGGCTGGGCTCCTTCGGGTTCCTACAGCGCATGGGTCTGCAGTACCACTGGCGCAATGACGGCTATGGCTGTTTCGACGATTTTCTCGCCGCCCTGTCCTCGCGCAAACGCAAGGCGATCCGCAAGGAGCGCCGCCAGGTCGAGGACAGCGACCTGGTGATCCGACGCCTCGTCGGCCGCGACATCGAGGAACGCCATTGGGACGCGTTCTTCCACTTCTACATGGACACCTCGGATCGCAAGTGGGGCTCGCCCTACCTGAACCGGACGTTCTTCTCGCTGCTCGGGGAACGGATGGCGGAGCGCGTGCTACTGGTCATCGCCGAGCGCGATGGCCGGCCGGTCGCGGGTGCCCTGAACCTGATCGGCAGCGACACCCTGTTCGGGCGGAACTGGGGCTGCGTCGAGGACTACAAGTTCCTGCACTTCGAGGCCTGCTACTATCAGGCCATCGACTTCGCGATCGAGCGCGGGCTGGCGACCGTCGAGGCCGGCGCCCAGGGTCAGCACAAGATCCAGCGCGGCTATCTCCCGGTCGAGACCTACAGCGCCCATCTGATCATCGATGATGGTTTCCGCGACGCCGTGGAGGACTTCCTGACGCGCGAGACCCGCGGGATTGCGCACGAGAAGGCGTTGCTTATGGAGGAGTCACCGTTCCGAAAGGGCGGTTAACCCTTTCTTCGGGAATTGTTGCTGCAATGCAACAGGACGGGTGGTTCGCAAGAAATTTGTCACGAAGCCCTTGCGACTGGTCCGACCACACATAAAGTGCGTACTAACACCCGGTGAGCCCGTTTCGACGGCGCCGGGATCGTTCGATCCAAAGATGTGATGATGAAGGAGGTCGCACCATGCGCGATACCTATGTGCTGACGCCGGTCGAAGCGGCGGAGCAGACCGGTCTGGACCTGGACACCGTCCTGTCCCTGGCCGCCTCGGTCGATTCGGTTGCCGAGACCAATGGCGAGACCCTGCGGATTGACCCGTGGGCGCTGACCGCCGCCGCCGGCGAGCTCAAGCAGGCTGCCTGATCCCGAACCGGGATCCCAGACGCGCGTATCGATGGGCCCCGCTTCGGCGGGGCTTTCGATTTTCCGGGCGCGGGAAACGACACCCGGCTTTCCCTTTCCTCTTCCCTCGCGCCGCCTTACATTGCGGGTCGCCCCGATAACCGGACGAACCCCGCAGATGCTGCCGTCCCGCCCAATCCTGAAGCGTCTCGCCGCCGCCGTCGCGATCGCGGCGCTGGCCGCCTGTTCCTCCACCGACGACGAACCGGAATATGTCGAGCGCCCGGTCGAGGAACTCTACAACGACGCCTACAACGCCGCCCTGTCCGGCGACTTCGACGGCGCCGCGCCGCTGTTCGACGAGGTCGAGCGCCAGCATCCCTACTCGGTCTGGGCAACCCAGGCGCAGCTCATGTCGGCCTATTCGCTGTACCAGTCCAACGAGTACGACGACGCCGTCGCGGCCCTCGACCGCTTCATCCAGCTCAATCCGGGCAACCCCAATGTCGACTACGCCTATTATCTCAAGGGCCTGTCCTTCTACGAACGGATCGTCGATGTCGGCCGCGACCAACGCCTGACCCGCGAGGCGCTGTCGGCCTTCGAGGAGGTGGTGCAGCGTTTCCCGACCTCGAAATACGCCCGCGACGCGCGACTGAAGATCGACCTGGCGCGTAACCACCTGGCCGGCAAGGAGATGAGCATCGGGCGCTGGTACATGCGCCAGGGCCAGTATCTCGCCGCCATCAACCGGTTCCAGCGCGTGGTCAGCGATTTCGATACCACCGACCAGGTGCCGGAGGCGCTGCTGCGCATGACCGAATCCTACGTCGCCCTCGGCCTGATTGAGGAGGCGAAGCGCACCGCCGCCGTTCTCGGCCACAACTACCCGGGTTCCGACTGGTACCAGGACGCCTTCGTGCTCGCGACCGAGGGCCGGGCCCGCTCGACGGCCGAAGCCGAGGCCGATGACGGCTGGTTCGGTTGGGGCCTCGGCCCGTTCTGATCCGTGGTGGCCTAGGCCCATGCTGGCGTCGCTCTCGATCCGGGATGTGGTGCTGATCGACCGCCTGGACCTCACCTTCGAGCCGGGACTGTCGGTGCTGACCGGGGAAACCGGGGCCGGCAAGTCGATTCTGCTGGACGCGCTGGGATTGGCGCTGGGCGAGCGCGCGGACTCCGGTCTCGTGCGCCATGGCGCGGCGCGGGCCAGCGTCACCGCCGCCTTCGACCTGCCGCGCGCCGACGCCGTCGACACCCTGCTGCGCGACGCCGATCTCGACCCCGGCGACGGCACCCTGATCCTGCGCCGCGTCGTCACCGCCGACGGGCGGTCGCGGGCCTATGTCAACGACCAGCCGACCAGCGTCGGGATGATGCGCCGCCTGGGCGATCTGCTGGTGGAGATCCAGGGCCAGTTCGACGCGCGCGGCCTGATGGACCCCGCCACCCACCGCGACACCTTGGACGCCTTCGCCGGGTTGACCCGCGAGGCGGCGGCCGTCGACCGGGCCTGGTCCGCTTGGCGCGACACGCTGCGCGCGCTGGAGACGGCGCGCGCGGACCTGGAGAAGGCGCGGGCCGACGAGGAGTACCTGCGCCATTCCGTCGCCGAGCTCGACCAGCTCGCCCCGGAGGCCGGCGAGGAGGCGCGCCTGGCCGAGACCCGGTCGGTGCTCATGAATGCCGAGGCCGTGGTCGAGGCGTTGAACACCGCCGCCGCCGCGATCGCCGAGGATGGAGGCGCCGACAACGCCGTCGCCCGCGCCCAGCGCTCCCTGGAGCGTGTGGCCGATCGGGCCGGAGGGCGTCTGGACACCGCGCTCGCCGCCCTCGACCGCGCCGCCGCCGAACTGCAGGAGGCGGGCGCGGAGATCGCCGCCGCCGCCGCGGATATCGAGGCCGACGGCAGCACGCTCTCGGAGATCGACGACCGGCTTCACGCGCTGCGCGACCTCGCCCGCAAGCACGGAGTCGAGCCGGATCGGCTGCCGGAGGTTCACCGCCGCTTCGCCGACCATCTGGCCGCCCTGGACGGCAAGGGTGGCGAGCTCGGCGCGCTGACCGCGGCCGAGGACCGGGCCCGCCGCACCTATGCCGAGGCCGCCGAGGCCCTGTCTGCGGCGCGCGGCGAGGCGGCGGCGCGGTTGGACGCGGCGATCCTGAAGGAACTGCCGCCGTTGAAACTGGACAAGGCGCGCTTCGAGACCGCCATTACCCGGCAAGACGAGACCCGCTGGGGGCCGGGCGGCATCGATGCCGTCGCGTTCCAGGTGGCGACCAACCCCGGCATGCCGGCGGGAGCGCTGTCGAAGATCGCGTCGGGCGGCGAGCTGTCGCGCTTCCTGCTGGCGCTCAAGGTGGTGCTGTCGGAGGCCAGTCCGGTGCCGACCCTGGTGTTCGACGAGGTGGATTCCGGCGTCGGCGGCGCGGTCGCGGCGGCGGTCGGCGACCGGCTGGCGCGGCTGGCGGGCCGCCTGCAAGTGCTTGTCGTCACCCACTCCCCCCAGGTCGCGGCCCAGGGCGCCCATCACTGGCACGTCGCCAAGCGGGTCAGTGACGAGGTGACGGCGACCGACGTGGTACGCCTCGGCTCCGACGAACGCCGCGAGGAGATCGCCCGCATGCTGTCGGGCGCGGCCGTCACCCGCGAGGCGCGGGCCGCCGCCGACAGCCTGCTAACCCAATCGAGCAGAGGACAGGCATGAGCGCGGACACCGGAGCCTCCGGCAAGGCCGTCGAGACCCTGAACGAGGACGAGGCGCGGGCCGAGCTCGCCCGGCTGGCCGACGCCATCGCGCAGGCGGACCGCCTGTACCATGTCGAGGACGCGCCGGAGCTGACCGACGCGGAATACGATGCCCTGCGCCGGCGCAACCAGGCGATCGAGGACCGGTTCCCCGTGCTCAAGCGGACCGACAGCCCGAGCGAGCGGGTCGCCCCCGGCCCGGCCGACGGCTTCGCCAAGGTCCGCCATTCCCGCCCGATGCTGTCACTGGCCAACGCCTTCGACGACGAGGACGTCCGCGAGTTCGAGCGCCGGGTCCGCCGCTTCCTGAACCTGGGCGAGGCGGAGACCGTGGCGCTGATGGCCGAGCCGAAGATCGACGGGCTGTCGGCGGCGCTCCGCTACGAGAACGGCGCGCTGGTCCAGGGCGCGACCCGCGGCGACGGCACCGAGGGCGAGAACATCACCCGCAACCTGGAAACCCTCGACGAGATCCCCCGTACCCTGCCGGCCGGCGTCCCGGCGGTGCTGGAAGTGCGCGGCGAGGTCTACATGACAAAGCAGGATTTCGTCGCCCTGAACGAGCGCCAGGCCGAGGCCGGGGCGAAGATCTTCGCCAACCCGCGCAACGCCGCCGCCGGCTCGCTGCGCCAGCTCGATCCGGCGATCACCCGGTCGCGGCCGCTCCGGTTCTTCGCCTATTCCTGGGGCGAGATCAGCGAGGACTTCGCCGAGACCCATCACGGGTTCCTGGAGAAGCTCGAGGCCTGGGGCTTCACCACCAACCCGCTGTCGAAGCGCTGCGACAGCGTCGACGACGCGCTGGCCGTCTACGCCCGCATCGGCGAGGAGCGCCACGCGCTGCCGTATGACATCGACGGCGTGGTCTACAAGGTCGACCGCCTCGACTGGCAGGATCGCCTCGGCATGGTCAGCCGCGCGCCGCGCTGGGCGATCGCCCACAAGTTCAAGGCGGAGCAGGCCGAGACCGTGCTGGAGGCCATCGACATCCAGGTCGGGCGCACCGGCGCGCTGACCCCGGTCGCGCGCCTGAAGCCGGTGAAGGTCGGCGGCGTGACGGTCACCAACGCCACCCTGCACAACGAGGACGAGATCGGCCGCAAGGATATCCGGGTAGGCGACACCGTGGTGATCCAGCGCGCCGGCGACGTCATCCCGCAGGTGGTGCGGGTGATCACCGACAAGCGCCCGCCCACCTCCACAGAGTACGCGTTCCCGCAGCGCTGCCCGCGCTGCGACTCCGACGCCGTCCGCCCCGAGGGCGAGGCGATCCGGCGCTGCACCGGCGGCCTGATCTGCCCGGCCCAGGCGGTCGAGCGCCTGAAGCATTTCGTCAGCCGCGACGCCTTCGACATCGAGGGGCTGGGCGCCAAGCAGATCGACGCCTACTACGCCGACGGGCTGATCGACCGGCCGGGCAGCATCTTCCGTCTGAAGCAGCACCGCCGCACGCTGATCGGCAAGGAAGGCACGCGGATCGTGTCGACCGACAAGCTCCTGGCGGCGATTGAGGACCGCCGGACGATCGGCCTCGACCGGTTCGTTTACGCGCTCGGCATCCGCCAGGTCGGCCAGGCGACGGCGCGGCTGCTGGCGACCCATTACGGCACGCTCGAGGCGCTGCGGCAGGCGATGGACGCCGCCCGCGACACGGACGGCGAAGCCTATGGCGACCTGATCAACATCGACCAGATCGGGTCGTCCGTGGCCAAGGACCTGATCGACTTCTTCGCCGAGACGCACAACCAGGAGGTTCTCGACGACCTCGCGACCGAGCTCGACATCGAGGCCTTCGCGGCCCCCAGCGCCGGCGACAGCCCGGTCGCCGGCAAGACCGTCGTGTTCACCGGTACGCTGGAGACCATGGGCCGCAGCGAGGCCAAGGCCCGGGCCGAGGCCCTGGGCGCGAAGGTGGCCGGGTCGGTGTCGAAGAAGACGGACTACGTGATCGTCGGCGCCGATGCCGGATCAAAGGCGGCGAAAGCCGAGGCGTTGGGCGTGACCACGCTCAGCGAGCAGGCCTGGATCGACCTGATCGGCGGTTGACCGCGCGCCGGTTGGACGACCCATGCGCCGTGGTCGGGGCTGCCCTGTGAAAATCTCTATTTGATCTTTCGCCAGGAATGCCCACATGCTTCACGGTGGCAGGAAAGTGTGTGACTGGAGTGCACGGTCCCGCCAACCGAGCGTCAATCGTAACCCCTCTCCCAGGGTTTCGAGCGTGTGCGGGGCCCCTCTTCGGAGGGGCCTTTTCGTTGTGCCCCATCGATCTCGGATCCGCTGCATAGCTATTACGTCAAGATATGCGTGGGACGCAATGCTGCAGCGCAAAAAACCAGGTGGTGATTAGGGCGTTTCCCCCCAGATTGGACCCATCACCGCCGGGCGAGGCCCGGTTTTGAGTTCCTGAGGAGAAACCCGATGTCCACCCAGATCGATACCCTGCGCGTGCCGTCGGCCCTGCCGGAGGACCCGTTCGCGCTGGTCGCTCGGGCGCGGGCCATGCAGAGTGCCTACATTCGCGGCCTGGCCCGCCGGGGCGTGACCGCCCTGCGGAGTTGGTTCGCGGTTCGCCGGACCATGGCAGCGGTCGAGGACCTGAGCCCCCGGATGCTGGCCGATATCGGCCTCGATGTCGCGGCCCTGCGCGCCGGCGTCGTTCGTCGTGCCGACACCGAAGTGGTCGGCACGCCGAGTGATGCCTACGTCGCAGCCACGGCGCCGAAGACCGCCAGTGCCATCGAGCCGCACCTGCGCCCCGCCACCGTCGGCTCGGTCGCCAACACCGACATGCGTCACGCCGCCTGATCCCCTCCCCCCCCCCCCGAACGGGTGGTGCGACGCGTTACGGCCGGCACTCAGGTGCCGGCCGTTTTCATGCCGGCCCGATGCCGTCAGGAGAAGACCAGCGCGCTCCAGCCGTCACGGCGGTAGCGCCGCCGCAGCCTCAGTCCCTGGCCGCGGTGCGCCGAGATCACCCAACGCTCCTGCTGGTTTAGCAGCCCGGACAGGATCGCGACGCCGCCCGGTGCCAGCCCGCGTTTCAGGCGCGGCGCCATCTCGACCAGCGGTCCCGCCAGAATGTTCGCCACCACCAGGTCGAACGGCGCGGCACGCCGGACATCCGGCCCACGCCAGCCGTTGGAGACCCGTGTCCGGATGCGGGTCGCGACCCGGTTCGCCGCCGCGTTCCCGGCCGCGGTCGCCACCGACACCGGATCGAGATCGACCGCGAGCGTGCGCGCCGACGGCACCAGCTTGGCCACCCCCATGGCGAGAATGCCGGAGCCGCATCCCAGATCCAGCACGTTGCGCGGCCGCCGGCGTTTCGCCAGATCCTGAATCGCCCGCAGGCACAGCGCCGTGGTCGCATGGCTGCCGGAACCGAAGGCGCGCGCGGCGTCAACGATCAGCTCGACGCTGGCCGCTGGCGCCGGTTCCTCCACATGCGAGCCGCGGATCCACACCCGGCCCTCGCGGATCGGCGGGAAGGACTGGCGGTTCAACGCCAGCCAATCGACCTCGGGCAGTGGCTCGATCACGGTATCCGGCGGCGGCGTGCCGACGGTCGCCGCCGCCAGCGACAGCGCGGCGGTGATCGCCGGGCGCTCGGGCTCGTATTCGGCGATGCCTTCAACGGTCCAGCTGCCGCCCGGCGCATCCTCCAGCGCGGTGACGGCGGAGACGAAGGGCGAGAGGGCGTCGGCCACGGCCTCGGAGGCCTTGGCCGGCACGGTGAGGGCGATCCGCCAGAGACTGGTCATGGGCGCGGGATTTACGGCTTGGAGACGAACGTGTCGACCACGTTCTTGGTCCCGGCGTGGTCGAAGGCGACCTCCAGCTTATCGCCGTCGACCCGGGTGACGGTACCCATGCCGAATTTCTGGTGGAACACCCGTTCGTCGACCGAGTACTTCGTCGGCTTCGAGCGATCGACCGTGTAGCCCTCGCCGTCGATCACCGGGGCCCGGGTGCGGATGGCGCCGCCCCTGCCGCCCGGGCCGCCGCGGCGCATGTATCCGGGTCCGCGCCCGGCCACGCGCCCGCCCGCGCCGGCGCTGTCCCAGGCCGGCAGCCGGGCGTCGTCGTCGCGATCGTAGCTCAGGCCGTCGCGGCCGCGTCCGTAGCCGTACCCGCCACCGCCATAGCCGCCGCCGGAGCCGTAAAGCCCGGCCTCGCTGATCATCTCGACATGCTCGTCCGGCAGCTCCGAGACGAAGCGCGACGGGATCGCACTCTGCCAGAGGCCGTGGACCCGGCGGTTGGCGGCGAACAGGATCTCGACCTTCCTGCGGGCCCGGGTCAGGCCGACATAGGCCAGCCGCCGTTCCTCCTCCAGCCCGGCCGCCCCGTTTTCGTCCAGCGCCCGCTGGTTCGGGAACATCCCCTCCTCCCAGCCCGGCAGGAAGACGACGTCGAACTCCAGCCCCTTGGCGGCGTGCAGGGTCATCAGGCTGACCTGTTCCCCATCGGCGGCCTCGGCGTTCTCCATGACCAGGGAGATGTGTTCCAGGAAACCGCCGAGGCTCTCGAACTCCTCGAGCGCGGTGACGAGCTCCTTGAGGTTCTCCAAGCGGCCCGGCGCCTCCGGCGACTTGTCCTTCTGCAGGGCGGCGGTGTAGCCGCTCTCGTCCAGCAGCATACGGGCGAGGTCGGAGGGATCCTCGACCTGGGCGGCCTCGCGCCACCGGGCGAAGTCCGCCATCAGCGCCCCGACGGCCCGGCGCGCCGCCGGCTTCAGCTCATCGGACTGCACCAGCTCCTCGGCGGCGGCGGTCAGGGGCAAACCGGCGGCGCGGGCGTACTGGAAGATCACGGCCTCGGTTGTCTTCCCGATGCCGCGCGCCGGCACGTTGACGATCCGCTCGAAGGCGAGATCGTCGTCCGGCTGGTTGATCACCCGCAGATAGGCGATGGCGTCGCGGATCTCCTTGCGCTCGTAGAACCGCGCGCCGCCGACCACCCGGTACGGTACGCCGAGGGTGATCAGCCGCTCCTCGAACTCGCGGGTCTGGAAGCCGGCGCGCACCAGCACCGCCATCTCGCGCAGCGACACCTTGGCGCGCTGGTGGTCCTCGATCCGGTCGCCGACGACCCGGGCCTCCTCCTCGCCGTCCCACACACCGCGCACCACGATGTGGTCGCCATCGTCGCCGTCGGTCCACAGCGTCTTGCCGAGCCGGCCCTCATTGTGGGCGATCAGCGCCGAGGCGGCGGCCAGGATCCGCGAGGTCGAGCGGTAGTTCTGTTCCAGGCGCACCACCTTGGCGCCGGGGAAATCCTTCTCGAACTTCAGGATGTTGCCGATCTCGGCCCCGCGCCAGCCGTAGATCGACTGATCATCGTCGCCGACGCAGCAGATGTTCTTGTGGGACTGGGCCAGCAGGCGGAGCCAGAGGTATTGGGCGACGTTGGTGTCCTGATACTCGTCGACCAGGATGTAGCGGAACTGGGTCTGGTATTGCGCCAGCACCTCGGGGCGGGTCTGGAACAGCGTCAGGCAATGCAGCAGCAGGTCGCCGAAATCGGCGGCGTTCAGGGTGACCAGCCGCTCCTGGTACTGGCGATAGATGTCCTGCAGCTTGCCGCCGGCCATATCGCCGGCCTCGGCTACGCCGATCCGGTCGGGCGTGAGGCCCCGGTCCTTCCAGCGCTGCAGCACGCCCATCACCACCCGGGCCGGCCAGCGCTTGTCGTCGACGTTCTCGGCCTGCAGCACCTGCTTGAGCAGGCGAATCTGGTCGTCGGTGTCGAGGATCGTGAAGTTCGACTTCAACCCGACCAGCTCGGCATGGCGGCGTACGATGCGGGCGCAGAGCGCGTGGAAGGTGCCGAGCCAGACCTGCTCGGCCGCCGGTCCGACGATCGCGGCCACCCGCTCCTTCATCTCGCGCGCGGCCTTGTTGGTGAAGGTGACGGCGAGCACGTTCCACGGCTTCGCCTTGCCAAGCGCCAGCAGGTGCGACAGCCGGGTCGTCAGGGCGCGGGTCTTGCCGGTGCCGGCCCCCGCCAGCACCAGGACCGGGCCGTCAAGCGCTTCCACCGCCGCGCGCTGCCCGTCATTGAGGGCGTCGAGATAGCCGCCCGGCGCGCCGGACGGGACCGGCCCGGGATAGGCCGGGGCCGGGCCGGAGGGTCGGCGATATTCCGACGGATCGAGGCCGCCGGCGCCGTCATTCGAGAACAGATCCGCCATGGCCTGACCATATAGCATCCGATCTTCTCAACCCCAGGGCAATCCGATCGGGCGACTTCTTCGTATAGGGACCTGAACTTGGGGTGCACTGCCTTCGGCCGCGCCCCGTATCGGGACACCCCGAATCGTTCGGTGCAGTCTTGAGCCGGTCCCATGTGCCAGCGGTTTAGGGGTTACGGGGGGTGCTTCGGCACCCCCCGTCCTTGTTTGCGCGCGGACGGCGCCTGTCAGATCGTCTCGCCGTGCTCCTCGGCCCGTTGCTTGATCAGCGCCTGATTGTAGGCGCGCATCACTTCACGCTCGTGCAGGCAGCCGATCAGGCGCTTCCCTTCCGCCGAATCCACCACGGCAAGCAGGCCTTCCTCCGCCTCGGAGAACCGGCTGATCGCCTTCTGCAGGTCGTCGGCGATCTCCAGGAAGGGCGGATGTTTGCGGGCCAGGTCTATGGCCGTGTACTCGCGGTCCTTGGACGGGTCGAACGCCGCCTCGCCGAGTTCGACCAGGGTGATCGTGCCGACCAGCTTGTCCTCGGGGTCGACGACGAAGAGTTCGTTCATCGGCGCCAAGCGCAGGCGGCTGCGTAGGCTGGCGAGCCCGGTGTCCTGGCTCACGGAAATGTGATCCTGCTGCATCAGGTCGTGGACCTTCAGGCTGCGCAGCGCGGCGACATCATGGCCGCCCAGGATATGGACACCCCGGCGTCGGAGCTGGTCGGCGAAGAAGGACGGGCTGTGCCAGACCCGGGTGATCAGCGAGGCGATGACCACCGCGACCATGACGCCGACGGTCAGCCGGTAATCCCCGGTCAGCTCGAAGATTATGAGGATCGTCGAGATCGGCGCGCCCAGCGTGGCCGCCGACACCGCGCCCATGGCGATCAACGTGTAGGCGCCATGGCCGGAAGACAGGTGCGGAAACGGCAGGGTGGCGATGATCCCGTAGGCGCCGCCGATCATCGCGCCGATGAACAGCGACGGCGAGAACACGCCGCCGCCGAAGCCGGCACCGAGACAGAGCGCCGTCATCAGGATCTTCAGCACCGCCAGGGCGATCAGCAGCTGCAGGCCGTACTGTTCGTTCAGGGCGGCATCCATCGACTCGTACCCGACGCCCAGGATTTCCGGGAACCACTGCGCGACGATCCCGACGACCAGCCCGGCGCAGGCCGGATGCAGCCAGCGCGGCACCGGGAGCTTCTGGCTGCGGACCTCGACGACCTCGGCCACCCGCATCAGCGCGATCGCCGCCACGGCGCAGACCACGCCCAGCAGCATGAAAGCGGGAAACTCCAGGAATGAGGTGATCGGGTGGGTCGGGACGATGAACGCGGGATAGTCGCCGAACCACACCCGCGAGAGAATCGTGCCGAGCACCGAGGCGATGACGATCGGCGCGAAGGCGGAGAGCGCGTAATGGCCGATCACCACCTCCAGCGCGAAGAACACCCCGGCGATCGGCGCGTTGAACGAGGCGGCCACCGCGCTCGCCACGCCGCAGCCGAGCAAGGTGCGCGCCTGGCCCCGGGTCAGGTTGAGCTTGCGGCCGACGAAGCTGGCCAACGCCGCGCCGAGATGCACCGCCGGCCCCTCGCGGCCGACCGAGGCGCCGCAGCCGATCGAGGTGGCGCTGATCACCGCCGCGCCCACGCCCTCGCGCATCGACATCCGCCCGACGCGAAGCGCGCTCGATTCGATGACATTGGCCACGCCCTGGGGCCGGCCGCCCGGCATGACGTACTTGCAGAAAAGGCCGACCAGCAGCCCGCCAACCGCCGGCGCCAGGAGCAGGCGCCACCAGTCCATCTGCTTGGCATTGGTCGCCACCAGCTCGGAGTGAAAGCCGAGAAAGACCCATTGCAGGATGTCGATGGACTCGCGGAACGCGATCGCCCCGCCGGCCGCGGCGGCGCCGACGACCATCGCGACCACACTCATCACGATCTGGTCGTTGCCGACCAGCCGCTTGACGTCCTGGAAGTACCGGCTCGCCATGAATGCGGGGACCGCGTTGGGAAACGTAAGAGACACGGTAGCTTAGCGGCGGTGGCCCCGAGGTCAATTGCGCATGGCCAGGACGCCCCGAGACTTCTAGCATCGCGCCCATGGAGATCCAGATCAGACCCGCCCGCTTCGCCGACGCCGCGCCGGACGATGCCGAGACCGTGCTGCGGCTGGTCCGCGCGCTTGCCGAGGCCCAGGACGCCGGCCGGTTCGTCACCGCCACCGCCGACGACCTGCGCCGCGACGCCGGCGGCCACGCGCCGTATTTCCGGGCGCTGATCGCCGAACGCGCGGATGGCGAGGCGGTGGGACTGGCGCTGTACTACTTCAGCTACTCGACCTGGTCCGGCCGCCCGAAACTCTACGTCGAGGACCTGTTCGTCGATGCCGGCCTGCGCGGTAGCGGGCTGGGCCGACGCCTGATGGCGGCACTGGCCCGGGCGGCGCTGGAGAGCGGCTGCGTGCGGCTGGACCTGTCGGTGAAGACCGACAACCGCGCCCGCGGCTTCTACGAGTCCCTCGGCCTGGCGCGGAGCGGCACCTGGCTGCCCTACACGGTCGGTGGCGCGGATCTGGAGGCGCTCGCGAGTAGCGCCGGTTAGATCGGAAGTTTCAGGAGGTTGTTCGGTCGATCCCGGGGACGGAGGCTGGGGCCCGCCTACTCGCCCTGCAGCACGACCCGGTTTCGGCCCTTCTGCTTGGCGTCGTAGAGCGCGGAATCGGCGCGGGCGATCAGGGTCGCCATCGACTCCCCGTATTCGTAGCGCGCCGCCCCGATGGAGATCGTCACGACACCGATGTCCTCGCCGGTGTTCCGCCGGGTGATGCGCTTCTGGTTGAGCCGGTTGCGAATCCGCTCGGCGATGGCGCGCGCCGCGTCCAGGTCGGTGCGCGGCAGGACGACGGCGAACTCCTCGCCGCCGTAGCGCGCCGCCATGTCGCCGACGCGCACGCATTCGGTCAGGGTCCGCCCCACCAGGCGCAGGACCTGATCGCCGGTGGTGTGGCCGTGGGTGTCGTTGAACTGCTTGAAATGGTCGATGTCGAGCATCAGCAGGGTCATCGACGTCCCGCTTTCCATGGCGTCGCTGGCGGCGTCTCGAAGCACCGCGTCGAACCGCTTGCGGTTGGAGATCCCCGTCAGGCCATCGGTCATCGCCTCGGCCCGCGTCTCCTCCAGCGATTTGCGCAGGGCCGCGATCTCATCGGTGGTGTTCGCCAGCTCGGCCCGCAGCGCCTCGTTGTTGTTGCGCGCCGCCTCGGTTTCCAGGCGCAGACTGTCCACCAGCTCCTGCGTGTCCTCATCGGCATCGGTGGCCGCCAGCCGGTCGGAGGCCGACGACAGGGCCGCCCCGAACCGGTTGGCGCCGGCGCCGGCCCTGTCCAGGCTGCGGGCGAGGTCGTCGGTCATGCCGTCCAGACCCTCGGCGACGTCCTCGATCGCCCGGGCCCGGTAGGCCGGCAGGATGAACTGCTCGAACAGCTGCGCGCTTTGCGCCTCGTCGACGCCGCGCCCGCTGGTGAGCAGCACGTCGATGGTCCGGCGCAGATGGACGACGTCGCCGGTGACATAGGCGTGCCAGACCGCGAAGTTCTCCGGTGTCGGCGCGAGGTCGTGGCGACTCATGATGTCGAGGGCGTCGATGGCCCTGTCGCGCGCCGCCTCGAGCCGCGCCGATCCCTTCGATCCTCTCCCAGTAGGCTTCGCGGACCCGGTCATTCCGTCCGTTCTTGTCGTTGGCGCCCCGCGACGGGTGCGCCGATCGTCCTGCGGTTCTAGGCCTTGCGTCGGATGCCGATCCTCCGACCGACCCCCTCGAGCGGCCCGGCGGCCATATGCTCAGTGTACAGCGCTTCCAGGCGCGCGAGCGACTCCGTCGGCAACGGTGCCGATCGCTTGGTGTTCAGGTCGACATACATGCACATCAACTCGTTGGTCGCCGCCAGGAACCCGTCCTCGGCATGGTACATGTGATGCAGCAGATGAATCCGCTTGGCATCGTGATCGACGATGCGCGAGCGGAAGGCGAGCGGCGCCCCCTCGTGCACTTCGCGGTCGTAGGTCACATGCGCCTCCAGCACGAAGATCGACGCGTCATGCGCCCGGCGGTGGGCCTCGCCGATGTCGAGATGGACGCAGACCGCCTCCGTCGCCAGGTCGAAGGCGACGAGGTAGTAGCCGACGTTCATGTGGCCGTTGTAGTCGATCCATTCCGGGCGCACCGTGGCCTTGCCCGAGTCGAACCATCCCGCTTCATTCATGCCCAACTCCGATAGACAGACACGCGCCGTTCTTTCGCGCCCCGGATCATGACCGCGCTCGCCTGGATCGGCAAACACGCGACGGTGCTGCTGGCGCTTGGCGTGTTCCTCGGCCTCGCCCTGCCCGACCTGGCGACCCTGGCGCGGCCGCTTCTGGTGCCGGCGATCGTGGTCATGCTGGTGTTCTCGCTGCTGCGCCTGGAGCCGGCGGCGATCCTGGGCGCCGCCCGCCGGCCCGGTCAGGTCCTGCCGGTGGTCGGATTCGTTCTTATGCTGTCGCCGGCTCTCGGTTACGCCGCCGTCGCGGGCTTCCAGATCGAGGCCTGGTTCGGCCCCGGCGTGGCCGTCGCCGTCGTGGTGTGGACCGCGTCGCCGCCGCTGGTCTCCGTCACGGCGCTGGCCACCATTCTCGGCCTCGACGGGGCGCTGGCGCTGATGGCGATGACGCTGGGCGGCCTGCTGATGCCGCTGACCCTGCCGCCGCTGATCCTCGGTCTGATCGGCCTCGACCTGCAGATCGGCGTCGGCGAGCTGATGCTGCGCCTGCTCGCCCTGCTGGTCGTGGCGGCGGTCGCGGCGGCGGCGATCCGGGCAACCGCCGGCGCCCGGTGGATTCAAGACCACGCGGCACCGATCGACGGGGCCTTCGTGCTCACCATGCTGATCTTCGCCGTCGCCGTGATGGACGGCGTCACCGCGGCGGCGATCGCCGACCCGGCCCGCGTCGCCGGGCTGGTCGCCCTCGTCTTCGCCGTCAGCCTCAGCCTGCAAGCGGTGGCCTTCGTCGTCTTCCTGTGGGCCGGCCGGCCGGCGGCGACGACAGCGGCGCTGATCGCCGGCAACCGGAACATGGCGATCGTCCTCGGCGCCGCGCCCGCCGCCTTCGACCCGGACGCATTCCTCTATCTCGCGCTGTTGCAGTTCCCGATCTATCTGCTGCCGGCCCTGCTGCGACCCGTCTACCGCCGGCTGGGCTCATGACGGCTGGGCTCATGACGGCCGGGCGCGTGACGGTTGGTGGGGCGGCGAAAATCGGTGATACTCGGCCCCGCGGTGAACGGGACGGCGCGTCCGGCGCGCGGCCATGGCCTGCCCGACGCTCCGACAGTGACGACACGATGGCGGCACGCCGCTCAACCACCAGGGACCTCAACGCGTGAGAGCGATCGACAGCGCCCGCCGGCGGGGCAATCTGGGAGCGCTCCGGCGCCGGGTGATCATCCTGGTGCTGACGCTGCTCGCCGCCGCCGCCAGCTACGTGTTCACCGCCGACAGCCGGCTCGCCTTCCAGCACATGTTCGCGCTGACGGTGATGCTGATCGGACTCTGCGTGATCACCGTCGACTGGTGGGTCAGCCGCGGCATCAAGCGCTCCGGCGGCGTCCAGGCGATGCGGTCCGGCGGCGTGCTGTCGACCGGCCCGGCGGCGACCGCCGGCCGCCTCTGGGCCCAGGGGGAGGGATTCCGGATCAGCGGCCTGCTGGACGACGCCCGCAAGAACTTCAGCGAGGCGGCCGCCCTGTTCAAGGAGGCCAAGGATCAGAACGGCGAAATCCTGGTCAAGCTCAGCCAGGGCGATCTGGCGACGGAAACCGAGGATTTCGGTGCGGCCGAGAAGTTCTACCAGGATGCCGAGGCGGCGGCGAAAGAGGCCAAGGACGTGCGCGGCGAGGGCCGGGCCCTGGTCGGCCTGGGCACCATGAACCTGCGGCGGCGCAGCTACGAGGCCGCCCGCCAGCAGTTCGACGAGGCCCGCCGCGCGTTCTCCAGCGACACCGACCGCTTCGGCGAGGCCGGCGCCCTGCTCGGCCTCGGCGAGGCCTGCGTGCGGATCACCAAGCTGGAGGAGGGCGCTAGCCATCTGGACCAGGCGCGTTTCCTGTTCAGTCAGGTCGGCGACCGCATCGGCGAGGCGCATGCGCTCTACGCCCGGGGAGAGCTGTATCGCCAGGAACGCAACGGCGCGGAGGCGCAGAACCGGTTCGAGCGCGCCCTCACGCTCTACCGCCGCACCGGCGACTATGTCGGCGAGGGCATGGTGCGGCTCTGCCTGTCGGACGCCTATCGCCGGATGCAGCGCGGCGGCGAGGCGCGGGAGACCGCCCTGGAGGCCTGCCTGCGCTTCAAGCAGGCGGGCCGACGGATCGGCAACAGCGAGCTGATCGCCGGACGCGGCGACACCCGCCGCTCGCGCATCCGCTTCGACTGGGCGCGGGCCAACGGCACGGCGGCGCGCAACCTGTTCGTCGAGTCCGGCGAGCGCGACAACGAGAGCCGGATCATGATCGGCATGGGCGAGATGGAGCGCATGGCCGGAAACTTGGAGGAGGCCAAGGGCCTGTTCGACCGGGTGATCGCCCAGTCGAAGAGTTCGAACGACCTTCTGATCATGGCCGACGCCCAGAAGGGCCGCGGCCATGTCGACATCGCGCGCAACCAGAAGCGTTCGGCGCGCGAGGTTCTGAAGGAGGCCTATGGCCACTACCAGAACGCCGGCGGCGCCCGCGACGCCGCCCAGGCGCTGATGGATCTCGGCCAACTCGACATGCTGATGGAGAATTACGACCGCGCCCGGGTGAACTACGCCCAGGTGCGCGGCATGTACACCAAGCTCGGGGATCCGCACGGCGAGGCCTCGGCGGTGCGGGCGATCGGCGACCTGGAATCGGCCCAGGGTCGCCTGCAGCAGGCGCAGCAGGCCTATGCTGACGCCCGCATCCTGTTCCAAAGCGTCGGCGACCGCCTGTCGGAGGCGGATTCCGCCCTGCAGATCGGGTTGCTCGCCGTGAACCGCGACAACGCCACCGCGGCGGCGCTCCTGGTCCAGGCGGGGCGTCTCTACCGGGCCGTCGGCGCCGTCGAATGGCAGAGAAAAGCGCACGGGATGGCGCGGCGTGTGCGGTAACGCACACGTCCCCGTGAGAACCGCGACATTTCTGCAACACCCCCACTCAAGGCTCCGCCCGGCCCTGGCGCGGACTGGTCAATTCTCCCACCTTGTGATACTCGATTTGAACGTTGCAGCGAGCCGTCACGTCGATTTCGACAACGGCGATATGGTTTTGCTTGCAGTGTCCATGGGCGCGGGCGGTTGGGCGCGCGGATTGAAAGGGCATGGCGTCGATGCGTCGGCTAGCTATCGGAACCACTTTGGCGCTGTCCATTCTCGCCGGCTGCGCGTCGCAGGGCGAGCTCGAGGAAGGGGCCGTGTACGACCCGCTCGAGCCGGCCAACCGGCTGGTCTTCGCGATGAACGACGCGGTCGACACCATGGTCCTGCAGCCCTCGGCCTATGTTTACAAGACCGTCGTGCCCGACGCCGTTCGCGAGGTCGTGCGCAACTTCCTCGACTGGCTCAGCTCGCCCGTCTACATCGCCAACAGCCTGCTGCAGGGCGATCTCGAGGGGCTGGAGCACAATGCCTCGCGGTTCGTCGCGAACTCCCCGATGTTCGGGCTGGTCGACAACGCGACCGGCCTCGGCCTCCCGCGCCGGCCCGAGGATTTCGGCCAGACCCTGGCGGTCTGGGGGTCTGATGACGGCCCATACCTGATGCTGCCGCTGCTTGGCCCGTCCAACCTACGAGACACGGTGGGCCTGGTCGCCGACTACTTCCTCGATCCGATCAACTACATCGAGGGCGACGACGACGCCCGCTTCCGCCTGCAGATTGCGCGGCGGGTCGTCGGCGCGGTCGACTTCCGGGCGGAGAACTTCGATCAGATCAACGACCTGAAGGCGACGTCGGTCGACTACTACGCGCGGGTTCGCACGATCTACAAGCAGCGCCGCGACGCCCTGATCCGCAATGGCACGCCGCCGCCCGTCACGGGCCCGAGCAGCGGATCGTCGGGTGAGTTCGAGGAGTTTCAGCCGTCGAACACGCCCATCCAGCAGAGCGGGCAGCGTTCAACAGACTGAGAGCAGTCCCACAAACCCGTTGGACTGGACGCGGCGTGTCCGTATATCGCTGACATCCTGGCGGAAACTCGAGTGACAGGCGGGGGACGGTAGATGGGTGGTCTTCTTCGAGCGTTGGTTCTTGTTGCCCTGATCGCGGGGCCGACATCGGTCGCGCGGGCCGACAGCAAGGCCGGCGGGTTCATCGAGGAGTTCGCGAACAAGGCGATCGCACTCGCCTCCGACAAGCAGTCGGCGGCGACCGACCGGCGCGCGCGCTTCGGCGACCTCCTGGACGTCTATTTCGACATGCCGGCGATCGGCCGGTTCCTGCTCGGCCGGTACTGGAGGACCACATCCTCCGAGGAGCAGGATGCTTATCTCAAGGCGTTCACCGACAACATCGTCTACACCTATTCCCGTCGGTTCGACGACTACACCGGCCAGACGCTGGTGGTCGACGACACCCGCCAGGATGGGCGCTTCGACATCGTCTCCAGCCGGATCATCGACCCCAACTCGAACCAGGAATTCCGGCTCGAGTGGCGCCTGATCGGCGGCGATGACGGCTACAAGATCGTCGACGTCGTGATCGAAGGGGTGAGCATGAGCGTCACCCAGCGCCAGGAGTACGCCTCGGTGATCCAGAGCAACGGCGGCAAGGTTCAGGCCCTGATCGACGCCCTGAACAAGCAGATGGCGGGACTGCGGTCGTCGGACGGATAACCACCGCCCACCCGATCCGACACCCCCTCTCGACAGCGCGCGCCCTTGCGAGAACGCGCCCCTTGCGAAAACGCGCCTGCGCGTACCCGACCTCGGAACTATGCCCTCAATCGCGCGGGTTGGAGCATGATCGTTTAAGTCGGAATCGCTTCGCGATGCCGACTTAGCCGTGACTCATGCTCTCCTTCAATAAGATAGAGCAAATTCACATGCCACGCCGCGATCGCTAGCGATCGCGTCAAGACATGGTTTGCTCTAGGCCCGCACCACCGGCTTGTAGCGGATGCGGTGTGGCTGGACGGCGTCGTCGCCGAGGCGGCGCTTCTTGTCCTCCTCATAGGCCTCGAAGTTGCCTTCGAACCACTCCACATGGCTGTCGCCCTCGAAGGCGAGGATGTGGGTGGCGATGCGGTCCAGGAACCAGCGATCGTGGCTGATCACCACCGCGCAGCCGGCGAAGTCGAGCAGACCCTCCTCCAGCGCGCGCAGGGTGTCGACGTCGAGATCGTTGGTCGGCTCGTCGAGCATCAGCACGTTGACGCCTGACTTCAGCATCTTGGCGAGGTGGACGCGGTTGCGCTCACCGCCGGAGAGCTGGCCGACCTTCTTCTGCTGGTCGCCGCCCCGGAAGTTGAACTGGCCGCAATAAGCCCGGCTCTGCATCTTGCGCCGGCCGAGATCGATCTCGTCGAGGCCGTCCGAGACCTCCTCCCAGACCGTCTTGTTCGGATCCAAGGCGTCGCGGCTCTGGTCGACATAGCCGAGAGTGACCGTCTCGCCGATGCGGATGGCGCCGGTGTCGGGCGTCTCCTGCTGGGTGATCATACGGAACAGGGTGGTCTTGCCGGCGCCGTTCGGACCGATCACGCCGACGATGCCGCCCGGCGGCAGCTTGAACGTCAGGTCCTCGATCAGCAGGCGGTCGCCGAACGCCTTGGTCAGGCCCTCGGCCTCGATCACCACGTCGCCCAGGCGCGGCCCCGGCGGAATGACGATCTGGGCGGTGTCGGGCGCCTTCTCCTTGCTCTGGGCGAGCAGCTCCTCATAGGCCTGGATGCGGGCTTTCGACTTCGACTGGCGGGCGCGCGGGCTCTGCTGGATCCACTCCAGCTCGTTGTTGAGGGTACGCATGCGCGCCGCCTCCTGGCGGCCCTCCTGCTCCAGGCGCTTCTGCTTCTGCACCAGCCAGCCGGAGTAGTTGCCCTCGTAGGGAATGCCCTTGCCGCGATCAAGCTCCAGGATCCAGCCGGCGACCTCGTCCAGGAAGTAGCGGTCGTGGGTCACGGTCACCACGGTGCCGGCGTAGTCGGCCAGGGTGCGCTGCAGCCAGGCGACGGATTCGGCGTCCAGGTGGTTGGTCGGCTCGTCCAGCAGCAGCAGGTCGGGCTGGGACAGCAGCAGGCGGGCCAGCGCCACGCGGCGGCGCTCACCACCGGAGAGCTTGCCGACATCGGCGTCGCCCGGCGGGCAGCGCAGCGCGTCCATGGCGATCTCGACCTTGCGGTCCAGGTCCCAGGCGTCGGCGGCGTCGATCTTCTCCTGAAGCTCGGCCTGCTCGGCCAGCAGGTCGTTCATCTCGTCATCGGTCATCTCCTCGCCGAAGCGCATGGAGACCTCGTTGAACTTGTCGACCATCTCCTTCAGCGGGCCCATGCCGCGCATGACATTGCCTTGGACGTCGGTGTCGGTGTCGAGCTGCGGCTCCTGCGGCAGGTAGCCGACCTTCACCCCGTCGGCGGCCCAGGCCTCGCCCTGATACTCGGTATCCACGCCGGCCATGATCTTCAGCAGGGTCGACTTACCGGCGCCGTTTACGCCGAGCACGCCTATCTTGGCCCCCGGCAGGAACGACAGGCGGATATTCTTCAACACCTCCTTGCCGCCGGGATAGACCTTCGAGAGGCCGTTCATGACGTAGATGTACTGGTAGGCGGCCATGCGCGCGCTCCGTCGACTGGACGTGTGATGTGTCGGCGGCGGTTCTAGCCCATGCGGACGGGCGGCGGCAATGCGGGTGTGGACGCATCGGCCAAACTGGGCCATGGAGAGCGGGCGGAGTCGGCCCCGGCGCCCATGCCGCGATCAATTCTCCCGTCGCCTGCGATCCCATGCCACCCAAGACACGAGGATCAGCCGATGCCGCTGAGCAAGATCCATGTTCCCGAGTCCTTCCCGCCAGCCCTCGTCTCACAAATCGGGCAGGCGCTCCATGACAGCCTCGTGGAGACCTGCGCCGTGAACCCGGACGATTACTTCCACTATGTCCATCGGTACGCGGCGGGTGACATGCAGATCCACCCGACCTTCCTCGCGCCCCGCGACGCCGCACGGACCCTCACGATCGAGGTGACGCTGCTGGCCGGCCGCACCGACGACCAAAAGGAGGCGCTCTATGCCAATCTCCGCGACCGGCTCGCCGCGCTGGGCCTGGACCCGGCGAACGCGATCGTCTTCCTGGTGGAGAACAACGCCATCGACTGGTCCTTCACCACAGGCGGATCGGTGAAACGCGTGATGGCGAACCGGTGACGTGCGGCGGTCGCGGCCCACGGGCTAGTCGCGCCGCCGCAGCCGTACCCGGATGTCCTCGGCCGGCCGCGTCGTGAGCCGCGCCACCGGCCGGACCCGCTCCGGGTTCATCACCTCGATGTCGTAGCGCCGCAGCAGCCGCGCGATCATGTGGGTGCTTTCCACCGTCGCGAAGGCGGCGCCGACACAGATCCGCGGGCCCAGACCGAACGGCAGGTAGGCCCCCGCCGGGATCTCCTTCTCCCGCCCGCCGAGGAACCGGCCCTCGTCGAACGTGTCCGGATCGCGCCAGAGCTCGCGGTGACGGTGGAGAAGCCAGGGCGAGACCATGACCATGCCTCCCCGTCGCAGCGGATGGCCGGCGATCTCGGTGTCCTCGACCGCGACCCGCGGCAGGAACGGTCCCGGCGGATAGAGCCGGAGCGTCTCGCGCAGCACCGCGCGGGTGAGCGCCAGGCGCTTGGCCGCCTCCAGCGTCACCGGCCCGTCCCCGGCCTCGGCCGCGATCTCGGCGCGAAGGCGGGCCGCCAGCTCCGGCTGGCGGGACAGCAGGAACAGGGCCCAGGTCACGGCACTCGCCGAGGTCTCGTGGCCGGCGAGGAAGAAAACGCCGATCTGATCCACCAGATCGCGCGCCGAGAACCCCTCGCCGGTCTCCGGGTCCCGGGCGGCGAGAATGTCGCCGGCGATATCGGACCGCCCGTGGTCACCCTCGCCGCGACGCCGTTCGATCAGCGCCGCCACGTGATCGCGGATCCGCCCGCAGGCCTCCCGGGCGGCGCGCGGCTGCGGCACCGTCGCCCAGGGCCGGCCGAGCAGCAGACGAAACACTCGGACGTTCGCCACGGTCTCCTGGAACACGGCGAAATCGGCGAAGATCCGTCGCGCGTCCTCGCTCTGCAGCGATGTCGAGAAGGTCGCCCGGCAGATCACGTCGGCGGTCAGGTGGCTCATCGCCGCGTCCAGGGAGAACGCCTCGCCGGCCGCCGCCCGGCGATCCAGCTCCGGCTCGAAGGCATCGGCGGCGGCCTCCATGGCGGCGAAGGCGCGGCCGACCTGCATGTGACCGAAGGACGGCTCGATCATCCGGCGCTGGCGCCGCCACATCTCTCCGTCGGAGATGAACACCCCGTCGCCGATCAGCGGCTGCAGGGCGCCGACGAACAGGTCGTTCTTGGGGTAGCGCGCCACCTCGGCGCCGAAGATCCGCCGCACGATCTCCGGGTCGTTGACCAGGAGAATGCCGCGCCGGGAGCGCCCCAGGGGCGCGACGCGGGCCCGGTACGCCTCCTCGGGCAGCAGGGAAAGAAGGTCTCGCCGCCCGCCCAGGATAGCGCGCAGGAGCGCGCGAACGGGCGGCAGCGGCGTCGGGGCCGGCGGAATCATGGGCCCAGCCTAGCACTTCCGCCGCCGATTATGGTGGCGTTAACGATCAATGTGAGAGAGTTTCAACCCAACACCGCCACCGCATGAGCCCGCGATGCCCGCCGAGTTCCGCTTCATCCTCTTCACGCCCCAGGAAGCCGCCCAGGCCCTGGTGCGGTTCTGCCAGAAGAGCGGGCGCAAGCTTCCCATCGCCACCGTCGTGGCGGCCGAACCGGTCGGCGGCGTCGCCGGCGAGGAGCCGCCGCGAGGCGTGCTGCGCCTGCTGCCCGACAGCGGCGCCGAGGTTGAGCTCAAGTTCGAGCCGCAGGAAATCGTCGGCGCCCTGCTGCTCTACGCGCTCGACCGCAAGATCCCGATGCCGCGGGACAGCGAGAAGGTCCTGGAGTCGATCCGCAATCGATTCGCGCTGCGGATCGGCTACTATCCCGTGGAGGAAGGGCAGCCGGGCAAGCCGGAGAAGGCGAAACAGGCCGGATGCTGACGTCCCGGCGCCTTCACGCTCTCGTCGGGCCCCGCCGGCGTGAAACTTTGATGAAATAACCGATTGGTGTGACACTGTGGTTAACCGTGTCAGCTAATGTGCGCCGTCCGCCTTCCGGTGGCGACGAGGCGGCGGTGACACCCGTGGAGACGCAAGAGATGAAAAAGAACCCCCTGCTGTCGGACGCCGTGGCGCCCCATCGCCGCTTCACCAAGCGCGGCGTGCTGGACCGGGCATTCATCCTGATGTTTCACGGTCTGGTCTATCCCCAGATCTGGGAGGATCCCGAGGTCGACCTGGAGGCCCTGCAGCTGACCCCGGAGAGCCGGATCCTGACGATCGCCTCCGGCGGCTGCAACGTCCTGAACTACCTGACCGAGAGCCCGGAGCAGGTCACCGCCGTCGACCTCAACCCGCACCATATCGCGCTCTGCCATCTCAAGGTCGCGTCCCTGCGCCACCTGCCGACCTACGAGTCGTTCTTCCGCTTCTTCGGTTATGCCGACGAACGCGGCAACGTCCGCGCCTTCCACAAGCATGTGAAGGAGCATCTCGACTCAGAGACGTTCGGGTACTGGATGCGCCGGGGCCTGACCGGCCGGCGGATCAACCTGTTCGCCCGCAACATCTACAAGCATGGGGTGCTCGGCCGCTTCATCGGCCTGCTGCACCTGGTCGCCCGGCTCAGCGGCAAGAACCCCAAGCGACTGCTCACGGCGCGCAATCTCGACGAGCAGCGCTGGCTGTTCGAGACCCTGATCGAGCCGATCTTCGAGACCCGGATCATGAAGGGGATCTGCCGCCTGCCGGTCAGCTATTTCGGCCTCGGCATCCCGCCGGCGCAGTTCCAGGAGCTCTCGGCCTCGTCCGGCGGCAACATGGCCGGGCTGATGCGCGACCGGCTGGAGCGGCTGGCCTGCGACTTCCCGTTCACCGACAACTATTTCGCCTGGCAGGCCTTCGGTCGCGGCTACGACAAGGTCGACCGGGTCGCGGTCCCGCGCTACCTGCAGGAGCGGCACTATGCCGACCTGCGCACCAAGCTCGACCGGGTGGCGTTCAAGCAGACCTCGGTCACGGCGCACCTGCAGTCGCTGCCGGACGACTCGATGGACCGCTATGTGCTGCTCGACGCCCAGGACTGGATGACGCCCGAGCAGCTCACCGAGTTGTGGGGCGAGATCCTCCGCACCTCCCGGCCCGGGACCCGGGTGATCTTCCGCACCGCCGGCGAGGACAGCATCCTGCCGGGCCGCGTCCCGGATGAGATGCTCGACCGCTTTCAGTATCACGAGGCGGAGAGCAAGGCGCACACGGCGGCCGACCGCTCGTCGATCTACGGCGGCTTCCACCTGTACACCCTCAAGGACTGACGCCATGGCGGACGATGTCCGCGACCAAGGGACCCCCGCCACCGGCACCGACGTCGTCCATCGCAAGATGGACGACATGTACCGACTGCAGCGCCACATCTACGACCTCAGTCGGCGCTACTACCTGCTCGGCCGCGACCTGCTGATCGACGAGCTGCGTCTCGCCCCCGATGAGACCGTGTGCGAAATCGGCTGCGGCACGGGGCGCAATCTGGTGCTGATGGCGCGCCGCTACCCCCACGCGCGGCTGATGGGGCTCGACGCGTCGACGGAGATGCTGCGCTCCGCCCAGGCGAAGGTCGATCGGGCCGGCCTGACGGACCGCCTGCCGCTGGTGCACGGCTTCGCCGAGCGGTTCGACCCGGCCGAGGCCTTTGGCCTGTCCGAGCCGCTGGACCGGATCGTGTTCTCCTACTCGCTGTCGATGATCCCGCCGTGGCGCGAGGCGATCGAGCACGCGCTGACCTCGCTGAAGCCCGGCGGCCGGGTGCATATCGTCGATTTCGGCGACCAGGAGGGGTTGCCGCGCTGGTTCCGTCGCATCCTGTTCTGGTGGCTGGACCTGTTCGGCGTGCATGTGAGGCCGGAACTGATCGGCTACCTGCGCACGCTCAAGGCCTCGGGCCGGGCGGAGGTCGACATCCGCCCGATCTGCCGGGGCTACGCCTTCCGAGCCGACATCCGGGTCTGACGCGTCAGCCACCACGCGCCGAGCGCCGCCAGCAGTCCGGCGACGGCGGCGGCCAGCATCAGGACGAGCAGCAGCTCGGGCGCCGGGTCCTCGGCCAGCGCGTAGCCGGCCGCCGTCGACACCGCCGCGCCCACGGCGAGGTTGGTCGCCCCGTTGATGCCGGCGGCACTGCCGGCGAGGCGCGGCCGCACCGACATCGCCCCGGCATTGCTGTTCGGCATGGTCAGCCCGTTGCCGATGCCGACGAAGATGGTGGCGCCGAAATACAGCAGCGGCGTGACCGGACCGGCCGCCAGCAGGACGAGGCCGGCCAGCGGCCCGGCGCAGGCCACCCCCCGCCCGACCACCATCACCGTGCCCGATGACAGCCGCGCGCCGAGCCGCCCGGTCAGAAAGCTGCCGAAGACGAAACCAGCGGTGATGCTGCCGACATAGATCCCAAGCTCGGCCGTCGAGATGCCGAACACCGATGTGGCGATCAGCGGCGCGCCGGCCAGGAAGATGAAGAACGCCCCGGTCGAGAACGCGGTGCAGGCGACGTAGCACCAGAACATCGGCGCCCGCAGCAGGGCGGGGAGCGTGTCGCCCGGGCCCTGCGGCCCGTCGGATCGCGGCGCCAAAGTCTCCCCGAGATCGACCCAGACCAGAATCAGCAATCCCGTTCCGACCACCGCGTAAGCGACGAAGATCATCCGCCAGCCGAACGCCGCATCGAGGAGGCTGCCGATCATCGGTCCGAGCATCGGCGCCAGCGCCATGACCATGCTGATCCGGGCGAGCTGGCGGGGCACATCCGCCCCGTCATGGGTGTCGCGCACGATCGCCAGCGCCAATACCGAGCCGGTGACCACGCTGGCCTGGAGCATGCGGAAGGCGAGCAGGGTCGCGGCGTCCTGGGCCAGCGCGCAGCCGAGCGAGGCCAGCGCGAAGACCACCAGCGCCGCCAGGACGACCGGTCGCCGCCCAAACCGGTCGGCGAGCGGCCCGACGGCGAGCTGAACCACCGCGGTGACCGCCAGGAAGCCGCCGAGGGCCAGGCTGATGACGGCGTAATCCGCCTGCAGGTCGCGGGCCATGTTGGCCAGCGACGGGACAATCAGGTTCAGCGTCATCGTCGCGGTCGCCGCGAGCAGGATCAGGGTGACGAGGGAGGGAGGCGAGCCGGGCTTGGTCATGGAACGAGGCCTTCCGAAAACGAAAACCCCCGAACCGGGGGTTCGGGGGCGCATGGCAGACGGGTCTGGTTTCCGCTATGGGACCATGCGCCTTGTGCCTACGACGACGAGAAGATTGCGGGACATGTCGGTGCTCCTTGGGGAGAGCGTATCCGCGCGGCGCCGGTCCGGCAATGGGCGGCGCGGCCCCCTTTTCCGGTCAGCTGTCATGACGGGCGTGGAGGCGCGTCACGCGGTCACCCGGCGGGCGATGCTAACAATCCGCTCCGCCCGGTCGACGATCGGCTTGTCGATCATCTTGCCCTTGTAGGCGACCGCCCCCAGCCCCTGGTCCAGCGCCTCGCGGAAGGCGGCGAGCAGGCCCTCGGCGTCGGCGACCTCTTCCGGCGTCGGCGTGAAGGCGGCGTTCAGCACCGGGATCTGCGCCGGATGGATGCCCATGCCGCCCTCGGTGCCGTTGCGCCGCCCCTGCGCCGCGCCCCGGCGGAAGGCGTCCAGGTCGGTGAACTCGGCGATCGAGCCCGGATAGCCGAGCGGGATGATCCCGGCCTCCCGTGCCGCCAGCCGAACCAGCGCGTCGTAGGGATCCAACACGGCGGGATCCGGTTCCGGCAGCCCGAGATCCGCCGACATGTCCTCGCCGCCAAGCGTGATCGCCGCGACCCTCGGGCTCGCCTTGGCGATGGCGCGAGCCTTGTGCACGCCCTTGGCCGTCTCGATGAGCACCGCGTAGCGCACGTGGCCGGCCGGCAGCCCCCGCTCCGCCTCCAGTTCCCCAACCACCTCGTCGATCGCCCGCACGTGATCGGCGCTGTCGACCTTGGGCAGGCAGAGCGCGTCGAGGCCCGGGATGACCGCGGCCTCCAGGTCCTTCACCGCCAGGCGCCAGGGCCGGTTGATCCGCACCATCACCTCGCAGCTGCCGGCGCCGGCGACGGTGGCGATGGCGCCGGCCAGGGCGGCGCGGGCGTCCGGCTTGCGGTCCGGCGGGATCGAGTCCTCGACATCCAGGATGACCACGTCGGCGCCGCGCCCGGACGCCTTGGCGACGAAGCGGTCAGCGGTGGCCGGGACGTAGAGCAGCGAACGCCAGAGCGGGGCCGGGCGGGTCATCAGATCAGTCCTTTCGCGGTCAGGTCGCCGATATCCTTGCCAAGCCCGCCCCAGATCTCGGCGTTGTGCTCGCCGAGTTCGGGCGCGGGCATGCGCAGCTGGCCCGGCGTACCGGACAGGCGCGGGATGACGTTGTGCATGGCAAGCCGTCCGGCCTGCGCATCGGGCATGGAGACCAGGGCCTCGCGGTCGAGCGGATAGGGATGCTCGGCGATCTCGCCGACATCCGGCACGGCGCCGACGGTGACCCCCGCCTCCTCGAAGATGGCCAGGTTCTCCGCCTGGGTCCGCTCGGCCATGAAGGCGCCGACGATGGGGTCGAGGATGTCGCGGTTCTTCACCCGGTCGGTGTTGGTGCGGAACCGCGGATCGTCGATCAGATCGGCCCGCCCGATGGTCCGCAGCAGCCGCTCGGCCATGGCCTGCATGGAGGCGCTGAGGGCGACGTACTTGCCGTCCTTGCACCGGTAGACGTTGCGCGGCGCCGACTGGTTGGAGAGCGAGCCGGTGCGCTCCGGCACAACGCCGGTCAGGTCGTAGTTGGCGACGATCGGGCCGAGGACGGACAGGACCGGCTCATAGAGGGTCAGGTCGATCACCTGGCCCGCCCCGCCCTTGGACTCGATCTCCCGGATCGCGACCATGGCCGAGAACGCGCCGTACAGGCCGGCGATCATGTCGGCCAGCGCCAGGGGCGGCAGGACCGGCGGGCGGTCGGCGAAACCGTTCATGGCGGCGAAGCCGCTCATCGCCTCCACCAGGCTGCCGAAGCCGGGGCGATGCGCCCACATGCCCTCCTGCCCCCAGCCGGAAATCCGGATGATGATCAGGTTTGGATTGCGCGCCAGGAGCACCTCCGGACCGATCCCCATCTTCTCCAGGGTGCCCGGCTTGAAGTTCTCGACCAGGACGCGCGCGGTGTCGACCAGGTCTAGGAACAGCTCGACCGCGCCCTCGGCGCGGAAATTCAGGGTCACGCTCTTCTTGTTGCGGCAGTAGACCTTCCAGTGGGTCGTGATGCCCTCGGTCTTCCAGTTGCGCAGGTCATCGCCGACCCCCGGCTTCTCCACCTTGATCACGTCGGCACCGTGATCGGCCAGCAGGTGAGTGACCGCGTTACCGGCAACCAACCGCGACAGATCCAGGACCCGCACCCCGTCCAGGGCGCCGGGGACGTCGCCCGCCCACTCCTTCTCGACGCCGCTCATGCACCCGCTTCCTTCACGTGTCGCGTCGTCACTCCGATGCCCCCCGGTGGAGGGCGTAGCGTTCCACCGCGTCGGGGTCGAAGCGGAAGCCCATGCCGGGCACGTCGGGGATGATCAGCGCGCCATCGACCATCTCGACCGTGTCCCGGAACAGCGGGCGGAACCAGGGCATGTGCTCGGCATAGGTCAGGTTGGAGACCGCGCCGCAGAGCTGCAGGCAATGCTCGGTGAACAGGTGCGGGCTCACCGGCACGTCCTGGGCGGCGGCC
>JGI12316J15310_10000042_pt107 | contig 36269 bp, 42 predicted proteins | sample MarCyaLeptolynsp_FD_15310 | JGI IMG/M metagenome (IMG submission 15310)
GACCGACCGCGCCGCCGGACCCTCACCGATGATCAGATCAAGTTCAAAATCTTCCATCGCCGGATAGAGAATTTCTTCCACTGCCGGTGATAGCCGATGAATTTCATCGATGAACAGCACATCGCGCGGCTCAAGGTTCGTGAGCAGCGCTGCAAGGTCGCCTGCCTTGGCAATCACTGGTCCAGACGTCGAGCGGAAGTTCACGCCAAGCTCACGCGACACGATCTGCGCCATGGTCGTCTTGCCAAGCCCGGGAGGCCCCGACAGCAGCACATGGTCCATCGCCTCGTTGCGGGACCGCGCGGCCTGAATGAAAACGCTCAGATTTTCCTTGGCGCGCGCCTGCCCCACAAAGGCATCAAGCGCCGTGGGTCGGATGCCCTGCTCCGAGCCATCTTCAGCGCTGAAATCCGCATGTACGACGCGATCAGTCATGACGCCAGTTCCTTGAGCCCGACGCGAATGAGCTGCTCCGCACCCGGCACATCATCGCCCGCCTTGGCAATGGCCCGCGAGACAGCCTGCGCGGCCTGAGCCTGAGCATAGCCCAGATTGACCAGCGCGGAGATCGCATCTGCCTCCGCACTGTGCGTAGGCGCATCCGCAACATCCTTGCCCGCCGCGGGCTCCTTGCCGGCGACCGCAAGAGATGCCGGCACCTTGTCTTTCAGTTCTGCAATGATGCGCTCGCCCACCTTCGGCCCAACACCCTGCGCGGTCGCAATCGCCTTGGCGTCCTTGAAAGCAATAGCGCGGGCGAGAGACTGCGGGTCCAGCACCGACAGAATAGCGAGCGCCGCCTTGGCGCCCACCCGCTGCACACTAAGCAACAGGCGAAACCATTCGCGCTCCGCTTCCGTTGAAAACCCGAACAGCCGCAGCTGGTCTTCACGCACATAGGTTTCGATATGCAGCACAGCCGCATCCCCCGGCCCACCGATCTGCCGCAGCGTCGTTGCCGAGCAGGACGCGTGGTAGCAGACACCGCTCACGTCAATCAGCGCCCAGTCGAGCCCCGTCTCATCCACAATGCCCTTGAGCTTGCCGATCATGCCTTGGCTCCCACCGCAGCGGCCACCCGCGCCGCGCCCGCAGAGCCATGAGCGTGGGTGATCGCCACCGCCAGCGCATCAATGGAATGCTCCGAATGCGGATCACATTGAGGCAGCAGCATCGTCACCATGGCCATCATCTGCCGCTTGTCGGCATGACCTGCTCCAACGACAGATTTCTTGATGTGGTTAGGCGCATATTCGGCCACATCAAGCCCCGCCTGCGCGGCGGCAAGAATGGCAACGCCGCGTGCCTGACCCAGCTTCAGCGTGGCCTGCCCGTCCTTGCTCACGAAGACACTTTCAATCGCCGCCTCATCAGGCCCATGCGCCTCAATGATGGCGCGAATGCCGTCATGCAGCATCGCCAGCCGGTCTGACAGGGCATCCTTCGCATTAGACTTCACAGTTCCGTTGGACACATGCACCAGCCGGGAGCCGGTGACATCCACAATACCCCAGCCGGTTGCCGTGAGGCCCGGGTCGAGCCCCAGCAGTCGCCGGGTGTTGGAATTGGGTGTCATGCCTCTGCGCCCCGCCGTCTCAAGCCGGGCAAAGCCCTCAAATGGGCCGCGTTAGCTCGTCAGGCTCTCAAGAACCGAATCGGATATTTCGAAGTTCGCATAGGTTTGCTGAACATCATCATTGTCGTCCAGCGCATCCAGCAGCTTCAGCAATGTGGATGCCGCATCGCTATCCACCTCGATTGAGTTCTGCGGCTTCCAGATCAGCGCCGATTTCCGCGGTTCACCCAGCTTTGCTTCCAGCGCCGTGGCCACTTCATTGAGGCTGTCAGCCGCCGTGATGATTTCGTGCCCGTCATCGTCGGAGGAGACATCGTCAGCGCCGGCTTCAATAGCCGCTTCAAACATTGTGTCCGCATCGGCCACGTCCGCCGGATACTCGATGCGCCCGACCTGATCGAACATGAAGGACACCGAGCCCGTTTCACCGAGATTGCCGCCATTCTTCGAGAAGGCTGCCCGGATTTCACTGGCGGACCGGTTACGGTTGTCCGTCAGCGCTTCAACGATGACACCGATGCCGCCAGGCCCGAAGCCCTCGTAACGGACATTCTCAAAATTGTCCTCGTCGCCCGCCTGGCTCTTCTTGATCGCGCGCTCGATATTGTCCTTGGGCATGTTTTCCGCCCGCGCCGCCTGAATGGCGCCACGCAAGCGCGGGTTCATCGCCGGGTCCGGCATGCCGAGCTTGGCGGCAACTGTGATTTCGCGCGCCAGCTTGGCAAAGATTTTGGACCGCTTGGCGTCCTGTGCACCCTTGCGGTGCATGATGTTCTTGAATTGTGAATGGCCAGCCATGGGCTCACGCGCTCCGGTCTATCGTCTAAATTCGATGGTTTGCGGGTTTTATAGAGAATGCAGTGCCACTAAGGCTACCCGCCACCAGCTCAACCCGCTATGGACTGTTTCAGCCGGCCACCCAGCCGGATCGGCTCCACCCGCTCGGCAAGGCCAGTGGTGTCACTTATTTCCACAAAAACTCCGCAGACCGTCGCATCGCCGTCCGCAGGGGTGAACCGCCCGCCAGAAATCTTGCGGGTGAACCGATTGAGCGGCTCTTCCTTGTCCATGCCGATGACGCTGTCGTAGTCACCGCACATGCCCGCATCCGTCTGATAGGCCGTCCCGCCCGGCAACACCTGCGCGTCCGCCGTCGGCACGTGGCTGTGCGTTCCCACCACCAAAGACGCCCTGCCATCGCAAAAATGCCCCATGGCCATCTTTTCGGACGTGGCCTCCGCATGGATGTCGACGATGACCGCATCCGCCACATCACCCAGCGGTGCTGCACTTAGTTCTTTTTCGACGGTGGCGAACGGATCATCCAACGGATCCATGAAGACGCGGCCCAGCACATTCACCAGCAACACCCGGCGCCCGCCGCGTGCTTCAAAGAGCCCGGCCCCCCGACCCGGCGTTCCGGCAGGAAAGTTGGCCGGCCGCAACAGGCGTTCTTCGCGCTCGATGAACACAAGCGCCTCACGCTGGTCCCACGAGTGATTGCCACCGGATATGACGTCAGCGCCCGCATCCAGAAGTTCAGTCGTGATTTTCTCGGTGATGCCGAAGCCACCCGCGGAGTTTTCTCCATTAACGACCACAAAATCGAGATCAAGGTCGGACCTCAACCCCGGCAACGCGGCAACCACAGCGTCACGGCCAGACCGGCCAACCACATCACCCAAAAACAAAAGCCGCATGAGGCTATTCCTGCTCCGGACCAATCACGCGGATCGCAATACGCGCCGCTCGGTCACAATGAAATCCATCACCGCATCATGCGGCTCGCGGTCGAGATGACCGCCCAAAGTCGCGTCGTAAGCTATGCCAACAGCGCGCGGCTGCCAGCCGGCCCGAAGTTGCTCAAGCGTCCGGTCATAAAACCCGCCGCCATAGCCTAGCCGCCCCCCAACCCGGTCAAACCACAGTCCGGGCACCAGCAGCAAGGTCGGCGTCACCAGCGGCGCGCTCAACCCCGGCGCAGGAATACCATAGGGACCAGCCACCAGAGGCTCCCCCGTCTGCCACGCGCGGAAGGCAAGCGGCTGATCCTGACCGGCCACAACCGGCAGCGCCAGCCGATGGCCAAGCGCCTGCAGCGCAGCCATCGCATGTCGCGGATCCGCTTCATCACGCACCGGCCAATAGCCAGCCACCGTCTCCGTATCTCGCAGCGGCAAACCTTCCACGATCTGCCGGGCGATCAACTCAGCTTCCCGGCCCGCCAGCCGTCGCGCAGCCCCATGGCGGACCAATCCCGCTGCCTCACGCAGCTGCCGCTTCGAAAGTCCGTCGAATGGTGTTGAGGTCATGAAGAACGGTCGGCTGAACCTGAAAAAGAGAGTGGAGCCGCCTTGGCCGCTGGAGCAGAAATCCCCGGGAACCTACAGATGTAGGTGGGCGCCGTGATGCGAGGGCCCTCGAGCCCAGGCAGGGACAGCTCCCTAGGAGACCGTAAGGCCCCGAGCAATGTGGCTCCTGGCAAACCAGGCAGCCCCACCCTTGTAAGAGCAATAGCTAGGACGCCTCAAGCCGCCCGGCAATGTCCTCCAGCCGCTTGGCTGCGGCTTCCAGAACTTCAGCAACCTGATTTTCCGCATCCTGGCTCTTGGTGGCAGCGCCTGCCCGTGCGTCTTTCAGCGCGGCAACCTCATCCTGAAGCGCTTTGACCTCACCTAGCGCTTCCGACAACTCATCTGCCACGAGAAGACCTGCCATCAGCATCAGGCGTTGATCGCCCACCTGCCCCACGCCCTGGGACAGATTGGTCACATGCTTGTCCAGATAGGCGGCCAGCCCCTCCAGATGTTCTTCTTCGCCTTCATCACAGGCGAGCGTGTAGCTGCGGCCATTAATCTTGACGGTTACCTGAGGCATGCGTGATCTCCGCCTCTATGGCTCAAGCACGGCACGAATGCCGGCGATTGTTTCATCGAGCCGGCCCGAGACCGCACCCGCCGTCTCGTCCAGCTGACGCGCCTTGGCCTTCATCTGGTCAAGCTCGTCTGCCAGCCGCGACCGGTCCTCGCGCAGGGCCACAAGCTCGCGCTCGGCGGAAGACGCCGTTTGCGCCTTTATGCCACGCCGGTTGATGCCCGCTTCAAGCTGGTCCAGCGCGGATGAAAACCGCTCCATGGCTGCGTCAAGCTTGCTCATGCCTAAAAGAATGTTCCCGTCTTCAGAATTTGGTCCAGATCGCGGGTTTCAAGGACCGGATCGGATGAGAATCGGCGAGGCCAATATGCAACAGGTTGGCCACATAACGTATTCATCACGCCTTGCCCCGGTCAACGCCACAAAAATCGGCAGATCAAGACTGCCATCAGGTGCCACGGGCATATTGACGTTGCAAGGGCACCTCGTCATTCTCCCGGCCCAATTCGAACCCCAAGAAGGAGCGTGGGCCTTTTTAGGCATCACGCCGGTACGAATCGGATCACAATGGCTCCTCAAGCGGCATAAAACTGCGATGGGGAATTTTTGAGGCAACCGCGATTTTGCTTTCAACAGGGGCAAGCGCGGACCAAGGGCAACCAGCACAATGACATCAGCAAACAGCGCGGCCGTATCATCTGATGCGGACACTCAGGCATCCACTTCCAATTCTCCCGAACACAACATGATGGCGAACGCCATCCGGGCACTGGCAATGGACGCTGTGGAGCAGGCCAAGTCCGGCCACCCGGGCATGCCCATGGGCATGGCGGACGTCGCAACTGTGCTGTTCACCAAATTCATGAAGTTCTGCCCGCAGGACCCCACCTGGCCGGACCGGGACCGCTTCGTGCTCTCAGCCGGCCACGGCTCCATGCTGCAATACGCGCTGCTGCATCTCCTCGGCTTCGAGGACATGACCATCGACCAGATCAAGAATTTCCGTCAGATGGGCTCCCTCACCCCCGGTCACCCGGAAGTCGACCACACACCGGGCGTCGAAATGACGACCGGCCCGCTGGGTCAGGGCATTTCCACATCCGTCGGCATGGCCCTTGCCGAACGGATGCTCAATGCCCGCTTCGGAAGTGATCTTGTTGACCACCACACCTATGTGATCGCGTCCGACGGTGACCTGATGGAAGGTATCAGCCACGAAGCCATTTCCATGGCCGGCCATCTCAAGCTGTCGCGCCTGATTGTCCTGTTTGATGACAACGGCATCACCATTGACGGCTCGCTGGACCTGTCAGAATCCGGTGACCAGATTGCCCGTTTCGAAGCCGCCGGCTGGGACACCATCCGCATTGACGGCCATGACGCGGATGCCATCGCGTCCGCCATCGAGCAGGCCCGTACCTCAGACAAGCCATCCCTCATTGCCTGCCGCACCAAGATCGGCTTCGGCGCCCCCACCAAGGAAGGCACTGCAGGATCGCATGGTGCACCATTGGGCGCAGATGAGATTGCAGGCACCCGTTCAGCCCTTGGCTGGTCCAGTGCACCGTTTGAAATTCCCGCCAATGTGCGCGACAGCTGGCGCGTTGCCGGCCTGCGCGCCGCCAAGGACCGCGCGGCGTGGCAGGCCCGCATGGATGAAGCGCCTGAAGCCCTCAAGGCTGAGTTCGAACGCACCCAAGCCGGCTCGCTGCCCAACACCCTTCATGCTGAGATCAACAAAATGAAGCGCAGCTTCTCCGACGACAAAAAGGCCGTCGCCACACGCAAGGCGTCAGAAGCCGTCCTCAACGGACTGGCGGATGTCGTGCCGGAACTGGTCGGCGGCTCTGCTGACCTGACAGGGTCAAACAACACCCGCGCCAAGAGCCAGACCTCGGTCACAGCTGACGACTACTCCGGCAGCTACATTCACTACGGCATTCGCGAGCACGGCATGGCCGCCGCCATGAACGGCATGGCGCTCCACAAAGGTCTCATCCCCTATGGCGGCACCTTCCTGGTCTTTTCTGACTATTGCCGCCCATCCATTCGCCTGGCGGCCTTGATGCAGCGCCGCTCGGTCTATGTGTTCAGCCATGATTCGATCGGCCTGGGCGAGGACGGCCCCACCCACCAGCCGGTGGAGCATCTCGCTGCCCTGCGCGCCATTCCGAACCTCAACGTCTTCCGCCCGGCTGATGCCATTGAAACGGCGGAAGCATGGGAAGTGGCGCTCAAATCCGCCGACCGGCCCAGCGTCATTGCCCTCACCCGCCAGAATCTCGAGACCCTGCGGACCAAACACACCGACGACAATCTCTCGGCCCGCGGCGGGTACGAGATTGCCGCGTCCGACGGCGATGCCAAGGCGACGCTTATCGCCACCGGCTCGGAAGTGGAAATCGCCGTTGCTGCGCAGAAGCTGCTCCAGGCTGAAGGCATTGCCACCCGCGTGGTGTCCTTGCCCTGTCAGGACCTTTTCAACGAGCAGCCGGCAGCCTATCGCGAGGATGTCCTGCGTCCCGACACGGTCCGGGTAGCCGTCGAGGCAGGCATCGAGATGGGCTGGCAGCGCTATGTCGGAGACAAGGGCGGCTTCATTGGCATGGACAGTTTTGGGGCAAGTGCCCCTTACAAGCAGCTCTATGAGCAGTTCGGCATTACGGCTGATGCTGTCGCAAACGCAGTGCGCGAGCGCATTTAAGAGACTTTCAGACGTTCGCACCGAAGGTGAGTCTGCACAAAAACCGCCTTTGCGCTGATCGCATGTCGGATTCCCTGCCCCTGCGCCTTCCATCCCCAATGATGTTTCGCTATACCCACGCCAAACACGCACGGGGCTAGGTAATTCCGCCTTCTCCATGCGGACAAGGTTCTGCTGCGAAAGGTGATTTCATCATGCCTGTGAAGGTCGCGATTAATGGTTTTGGCCGTATTGGCCGTCTGGTACTCCGGGGCATCGTTGAGTCCGACCGTAAGGACATTCAGGTCGTCGCCATCAACGATCTGGGCTCAGCTGAAGCGAACGCCCACCTGCTGCAGCATGACACCGTGCACGGACGCTTCCCCGCCAAGGTGTCCAACACCAAAGACTCGATCACGGTCGACGGCAACAAGATCAAGGTGACCGCCGAACGCAACCCGGCAGACCTGCCATGGGGCGATCTCGACGTGGACATCGCTCTTGAATGCACCGGCATCTTCGCCTCCAAGGAAAAGGCGTCTGCCCACATCGAGGCCGGCGCAAAGCGCGTGCTCGTATCCGCCCCGGCAACGGGCGCCGACCTGACAGTCGTCTACGGCGTCAATCATGGTGAGCTGAAGAAGTCACACACGGTTGTTTCCAACGCCTCCTGCACCACCAACTGCCTGGCCCCTGTTGCCAAGGTTCTGAATGACACCTTCGGCATTGAGCGCGGCTACATGACGACGGTGCACGCCTACACCGGCGACCAGCCGACACTGGATACGCTTCACAAGGACCTGCACCGCGCCCGCGCTGCCGCCTCCAACATCATCCCGACATCAACCGGCGCTGCAAAGGCCGTGGGTCTGGTGTTGCCGAAGCTGGCCGGCAAGCTCGACGGCACCGCCGTGCGCGTCCCGACGCCGAACGTATCGATGATCGACCTCGTCTTCACCGCCAATAAGGCGCTCTCGGTTGATGCCATCAATGACGCCATGAAGGCCGCCGCGCGCACCAAGCCGCTCAAAGGTGTTCTTGCCGTAAACAACAAGCCGCTGGTGTCCATGGACTTCAACCATGACCCGGCGTCCTCCACCTTCGACCTGACACAGACCCAGGTCATCGAAGGCAAGATGGGCCGCGTCCTGTCCTGGTATGACAATGAGTGGGGCTTTGCCAACCGCATGGCCGACACCGCCGTTGCCATGTCCAAGCTGCGCTAAGCCGCACAAACCAAACAGCGCCACACAGGATTTCAGGATAACGCCATGAGTGAAAAATCGTTCGCAACCCTGGACGATCTGTTCGCTCATGGCGACATTGCAGGGAAGCGCGTCCTCATGCGCGCCGACCTGAACGTCCCTGTGAAGGACGGGGCCGTCAGCGATGCTACGCGCATCGAGCGCATCGTGCCGACGATCCGCGAGCTGACCGGCAAGGGCTCCATCGTCGTCCTGCTTTCCCATTTCGGACGCCCGAAGGGTGAGCGGAACATGGAGTTCTCCCTCAAGGTTGTCGCTCCTGCCGTTGCTGAAGAGTCCGGTCTCGACGTGGCCTTCGCCAATGATTGCATCGGCGACGCTGCTTCGAGCGTGATCGCCGCCGCGAAGCCGGGCAGCGTCGTGCTTCTGGAAAACACCCGCTTCCACAAAGGCGAAACCGACAATGACGGCACCTTTGCGGACCAGCTGGCCGCCCTGGGCGATGCCTATGTGAATGATGCGTTCTCCGCCGCCCACCGGGCCCATGCATCGACAGAAGCCCTCGCCAAGCGCCTGCCCGCCTATGCCGGCCGCGCGATGGAAGCAGAACTGACAGCATTGGAAGGCGCCTTGGCCAAACCGGAGAAGCCGGTCGTCGCCATCGTTGGCGGCGCCAAAATCTCCACGAAGCTGGACCTGCTCGGCAATCTTGTGAGCCGTGTCGACTATCTGGTTATCGGCGGCGGCATGGCGAACACCTTCCTGGCCGCCAAGGGCATCGACGTCAAAGCCTCCCTGTGCGAGCACGACCTCGGTGATACGGCCCGTGATATTCTCGCCAAAGCAGAGATCGCCGGGTGTCAGGTGCTGCTCCCCCGTGATGTCGTGGTGGCGGAAGAATTCAAGGCCATGGCGCCCTGTAAAACGGTCCCAGCCACGGAAGTTCCTGACGGCCACATGATCCTCGACGTCGGCTCAGACACCATCGCCGATCTGGCCGCCCGCTTTGAAGCCGCCAAGACCGTCGTCTGGAACGGCCCGCTGGGCGCCTTCGAAATCGCCCCGTTCGACAACGGCACCAACGCGGCCGCCCGCCATGTGGCCATGCTGACCAAAATGGGCCAGCTTAATTCTGTAGCCGGTGGCGGCGATACCGTGGCCGCCCTCAACAATGCTGGCGCTGCGGATGATTTTTCATATGTGTCCACCGCCGGAGGGGCCTTCCTTGAATGGCTGGAAGGCAAGACCCTGCCCGGCGTAGAAGCCTTAAGCCGCAGCTAGCGGCATCAGACAAGTGGAGAGTAAGGCTGCCCAAAGCACCCAAGCAACGTTGTCGCCTTTACCTGATCACGCCGCCGCGTCTTGACGACCTGGCGGCGTTTTCGCGTGTGTTTGAAGAGGCCCTGAGCGCCGGCGACGTCGCCTGTGTTCAGCTCCGCCTGAAGGACGTCAGCGATGCAGACATCATCAAGGCAGCGGAGATGTTGCTCCCCGTCGCCCACGCCCATGATGTGGCATTCCTGATCAATGACCGCCCGGACCTGGCCCTCAAGGTTGGCGCGGATGGTGTCCATGTCGGCCAGCAGGACGCGCCCTACGAGGAGGCCCGCAGCCTGCTAGGGCCCGACGCCATTATCGGTGTGACCTGCCACGACAGCCGCCACCTCGCCATGGAAGCCGGGGAACAGGGTGCAGACTATGTCGCCTTCGGAGCTTTCTATGAAACGGCAACCAAAGACGCCATTTCCCGCACCGAACCGGAAATCCTGTCCTGGTGGCAACGGCTTTTTGAGGTGCCCTGTGTCGCAATTGGTGGAATTACTCCGCAAAACGCCACCCCACTCGTGGCTGCAGGTGCGGATTTCCTTGCAGTCTCATCCGGCGTATGGTCTCACCCTGGTGACCAGGGGGGTCCGGGCAAAGCCGTCAAAGCGATCAATGATGTGATCGACGCGACGCCTGTAAAGCTGTTGGAGACCAATGGGTAGACCCCTCTTTGATATCAACCTCCGCACTCTCGCCGCCGCTGTGGCCCTGGCAACTTTCGTTTCGCCACAGGCGGTCTCAGCTGAGTCCATATCAATTCCAGAGGCACCTGCTGACAACGCGAACGTCCGGGCTGTGTCACCGGAAGTCGCCCAGGCTGTCGAAGCGCTCAAGGCCAATGACCGCCAGCGCGCTGCCGCTTTCCTCCGCCCCGTCGCGGAAAAAGGGGATCCGTCAGCCCAGGCCCTGCTCGGCCAGATTTATCTGGAAGGCATTGGAATTGAAAAAGATCTCTACGAAGCAGGCAGATGGCTACGGTCCGCAGCCGCCAACGGCGAGCCTTCCGCAGCCTTTGCGCTTGCAGAGCTCACAACCGACAAAACGCTGCCACCTCCGGGCATTGATCCCAATGACGCTGACGCGATGACCCGTGAGGCCACCCGCCTTTACCTTCTTGCCGCCACCAATGGCTCTCACCCCGGCCAGGTCGAAACCGGCCTGAGATATGCTCAAGGCATCGGCACCACCCAGAACATGCTGGAGGCCAGCCGCTGGTTCCGCGAGGCAGCCAATGCCGGCAGCCCGGCCGCCCAGTTCAATCTGGGAGCACTGCACGCCACCGGAGCCCTGAACGGCGGTACCCCCGATCACGCCACCGCCCTGCCATGGTTTGAAAAAGCCGCGGCCCAGGGTCACCCGGACGCACAATTCAATCTCGGCCTAACCGCTGCTCAGGGCCTTGGCCGCAGCGTCGACAATGCGGTTGCCGCCCGCTGGTTCGCAGCCGCCGCCGGGCACGGACTGGCCGATGCCCAGGCAGGTTTGGCCTATCTGACCTATCAGGGTCTTGGTACCGCCAAAGATGAAAAGAAAGCAGCAGACCTGTACGCCCAGGCCGCCGAACAGGGCCATCTGATCGCCCAGAACCGCCTTGCCCGCCTTTACGTCATGGGGCGCGGCGTGGAGGCCGATATGGCCGAAGCCTGGAAGTGGCATTCCCTGGCAACAAAAGCCGGATTTGAAGACGCCGAGCTTGACGGGCGGTTTACCAAATTCATGACCCCACAACAGCGCAGCGACGGAGATGCACGGGCGGCCAAATGGCTATCAGACCGTGCTAGTGAGTAAGGTCTGTCCAATGTCTTGCGAACAAGATTGACCTGCCCATGACCGACAACGACGTAGCAACACTTCTCAGTTTCGCAGCCGCAGCAATCGCCCTAGCCGGTTTTTCCAGTCTGGTGACATCAATCGACCGGCGACGGGTTGGCGTCGGGCATGAGGTGATCAGCCTGCGTATCCGGTCACTGATCTCCATTGCATTCAGCCTCGTGCTCCTCGCCTTCCTGCCGATCATATTGGAAGGCTTTGTGATTGAAATAGACCTGCTCTGGGCAATCAGCTGTGCTGCCGGCATAGCCTTTTTTCTCCCCATGTTGGCCGTGCAGGTGACACATCAGTTTCAGAGATCAAAGCTCGATCAACAGGGGTTTTCATGGTCCCTCTATTGGACAAATGTGAGCCTCACCTTCTTCGGATCAGGTATCGCTGCAAGTGGAATATTCGACCTTATCCCAGCGCGCGGAGCATACTTCCTCGTTCTGCTCAGCGGCCTCGCCATCGTCTTTGCATTTTTCCACCGCATTGTGGTCATGGTGGACGAAGGTGCCCGCGTCGAGCCGCACTCTGATTGACCGGAACTGCCCATATCAGCGCTGCAAAGTGTGACCCGGGATCACATCCCGGTCTGAATTTGCACGGTTTAACGCCCCGGCAGGACAGGAACCCTTGCGCTTGCCCTGTGGCTGGTGCATGTCAGGCGCAATCCGGCGACGGATACAACTGGCCAGAACAAACTGCGAAAGCTCCGCAATGAAGATCAACGGTAACGAAATCCGCCCCGGCAACGTGATTGAACACAAGGGTGGCCTGTGGGCTGCTGTGAAGGTCCAGAGCGTGAAGCCGGGCAAAGGCGGTGCCTACGCGCAGGTCGAACTCAAGAACCTGATCGACGGGACCAAACTCAATGAGCGGTTCCGGTCTTCTGAGTCCGTCGAGAAAGTCCGCCTGGACACCAAGGATTTCCAGTTCCTCTACGAGTCCGGAGACATGCTCACTTTCATGGACACTGAAAACTATGAGCAGATCGAACTGGCGCGTGACTTTGTCGGCGACCGCGCTGCGTTCCTCCAGGAAGGCATGGCTGTGACCCTTGAGCTCTATGAAGAAAAGCCCATCGGCATCAACCTGCCGGACCATGTCACGCTGGAAATCACAGAGACCGAACCAACCATCAAGGGTCAGACCGCGGCTTCTTCTTACAAGCCTGCAGTGCTTGAAAATGGCGTCCGCACGATGGTCCCGCCCTTCGTGACAGTTGGAGAGAAGATCGTCGTGGACACAAACGAAGTCACTTACGTGAAGCGCGCCGAATAGCACCCCAATAACCGACACCCAAAGATACTCAATGCCCCTCAATAGTCCTGTCATCAATGTCATGGTTGGTGCTGCCCGCAAGGCAGCCCGCAAACTCGCGCGCGACTTCGGTGAAGTGGAAAACCTTCAGGTCTCCCGCAAGGGCCCCGGTGACTTTGTCAGCGCAGCGAACCACCGCGCCGAGAAAATTCTCTTCGAGGAGCTGTCCAAGGCCCGCCCCGGCTATGGCTTCCTGATGGAAGAAGCCGGCGTTGTCGAAGGTCCGGACAAGACGCACACCTGGATCATTGACCCGCTGGACGGAACCACCAATTTCCTGCACGGCATGCCGCATTTCGCCATCTCAATCGCGCTTCAGCGCGACGGTCAGATTGTGAACGGCGTCATCTATAATCCGGTGACGGATGATCTGTTCGTTGCTGAAAAAGGTCAGGGCGCTTACCTCAACGATCGCCGCCTGCGCGTCGCGGCCCGCACGAAAATGGAAGAAGCTGCCATCGCAACCGGGATTTTTTTCTCGGATACGGATTGGCTTGAGACCTACAGCAAGGAACTCAATGCCATGATCCCGCAGGTTGCGGCCATTCGCCGGTTCGGCGCGGCATCCCTCGATCTTGCCTGGGTCGCCGCGGGGCGGTTTGACGGCTATTGGGAACATGGCCTTCAGCCATGGGATGTGGCGGCTGGGATATTGATGGTCCGTGAGGCCGGTGGTTTTGTGACTGACATCTCCGGCGGTGACCGGCTGCTGGACAGCAAAGGCATCATCGCGGCCAATGCGGATCTCCTGCCGCAGCTTCAGGATGTCCTGCGCAAGGCACGCCGGGCCGACTGAGCCGTCGAGGCCGGAAAGGCGCAAAATCCGGCTTGGGCTTTACGGATGCGCCGCAAGCGGTTAACCCGTTAGGGACCCTCACGCGAGGGTTGCCCGGATATTCATCAAGATGCGGACTGCACCTCCCGGCATGACCTACCAAAGATCCTCAATTTCGCTGACGGCGCGCGGCCTTGCTTTGGCAGCCGCGCTTGTGGCTCCCCCCTCCATCTCAACCGCTTCAGCGCAGGACGGTGGGGACGTGAATGTCAATCTTGAGGCCCTTGGCCTGACATCAGGGTCAACTGCCGAAGGCGCCCCCCGCCTGATCCTAAAATATCCAGGGTCCTCCACCGCCACGCGCTCCGTGCCGCAGCTGCGCTATCCGGATGTACCTGCCCCGGCGCCACGCCCGACACCACCCAAGGTCACAGCAGCACCCGCAGCCCAGCCCGCTACCCCCTCCAAGCCGGACACCAAACCAAAAGCGACCTCAGCAGCAGCCAAAGCAAAGCCGGTAGCCAAGAAGCCAGAACCGAAACCGGTTGTTGAAGAGGCAATGGCAGAACCTGCGCCGCAATCTCCAGCACCAGTTCCGGCCCCGGTTGAGACTGCGCCACAACCTGCACCGCGCGCTGTTGAGCAGGCACGGGTTGCGGACCCCGCCCCAGAGCAAACACCTGTTGCTGAACCCCCAATCGAAGCAACGGCTGAAGCAACCCTGGAGGCTCCTGCTGAAACGGAAGTCGCAGCCCTGACGCCGCCGCCAGCCGCCACACAGTTGCCGGACCCGGCACCCGCCATTCTGCGTGTCATCTTCGATCCACAAACAGCCGCAATCATTGGGTCCGCCCGCAAGGAACTGGACGCGATCGGGGAATCCCTGCGCTATGATCCGCGCCGCATTGAGCTCAAGGCTTATGGCGGCACACCGGGCGACAAGGCCAGCGAAGCCCGCCGTATCTCACTCAAAAGAGGTCTGGCCGTGCGCGCCTACCTGATCGGACTGGGCATCGACAGCCGCCGCATTGATGTACGCGCACTGGGCGGAGTTACCGATACGGGCGCGCCGGACCGGGTCGACGTGGCATATTCAGGCACATAAGGCCTGTCAGCGGTTAATCTGTGGGTCACACTGCTGCCTCAAACTGCGGCAGACTGCCGGTTTGCGGCCTGCTGACCACGACGCGAGCGCCGCCTGCACAGGAGACACACATGGCCAAAGCCACTGGCCCGGACGCGCTGACCCTTACCCAGCCAAGCCGCCATATCTCACGCATGCTCACCTTTTTGGTGATCGTCGGCCTCGTGCTCGCCATTCTGTGGCCGCAGCTCTCTGACGCCTTCTTTGCCAATGTGGTGCTGAACGGTCTGATTGCCGGTGTCTTACTGCTGGGGGTGCTCTACACATTCCGGCAGGTTCTGGTGCTGAGCCCCGAGATCCGCTGGGTGAACGCCTTCCGCCGCGCCGACCCCGGCCTTACCCTGCCCCCACCACCGCGCCTGCTGGCCCCCATGGCGACGCTCCTGGGCGAACGCAAGGGCCGTGTGGCTATCTCGACGCCGGCCATGCGCTCAATCCTGGATTCCATCGCCTCGCGCCTTGATGAAGCCCGAGACATCTCCCGCTACATGATCGGCCTGCTGATCTTCCTGGGCCTGCTGGGCACCTTCTGGGGCCTGCTGGACACAGTCTCCTCCATTGCCGAGACGATCCGCAGCCTGTCGCCCGCCGGTGGCGGCGCTGGCGACGTGTTTGAAGACCTCAGGGCCGGACTTGAGGCCCCACTTACGGGCATGGGCACCGCCTTTTCATCATCCCTGCTTGGGCTGGGCGGCTCACTGATTGTCGGCTTTCTCGACTTGCAATCCAGCCAGGCCCAGAACCGCTTCTACAATGAACTGGAAGAATGGCTCTCCACAGTCACCCGCCTTGAAGCTTCCAGTGACGAGGACAGCCCCCTGCTTGGCGAACTCGCAAAACGGCTGGATGACATGCAGCGCGAGCTTGGCGGTTCGTCCGGGGAACGCTCGGCCACCACCGCATCCCTCATGGCCCTGACAGAGCGTCTCACCATCCTGTCCGACCAGATGCGTTCTGAAAGCCAGTTGCTCAATCAGGTCGCCAGCAACCAGGCCGACCTGAAACCCGTCCTTGAGCAGATCGCCAAACTTGCAGCCCAGAACACCAGCGACAGGAGCTAGAGCATGCCTCTTGCCTCCCGCCGCATACGTCAGGGACAAGCCGACTACTGGCCCGGCTTCGTCGATGCCATGGCCACCTTGTTGCTGGTCATCATCTTCCTGCTGTCGATCTTCATGCTCTCCCAGTTTTATCTGAGCCAGGCAATCTCAGGGAAAGACTCAGTGCTTGAATCGCTGCGGGCACAGATCAGTCAACTGACGGATTTGCTGGCCCTTGAACAATTGCGCACCAGCGAACTTGAGACATCCCTCACCGCCATGACCGCCTCCCTGGCCGGCGCCGAAGAAGAGCAGGCACGCCTCTCCAGCCTGCTGCAAAGCGCAGAAGCCGGTGGTGATGAAGCCAACGCCCTTCGGGCTGAGCTGACGGAACAGGAGAAACTGACGGCAGAGGCTCAGGCACAGGTTGAACTCTTCAACCAGCAACTCGCCGCCCTGCGCAGCCAGCTCGCGAGCCTTGAAGCTGCGTTGGAAGCTGCTGAAGCCAAGGACAAGGAAAGCCAGACACAAATTGCCGACCTTGGTCGCCGCCTCAATTCTGCCCTTGCCCAGAAAGTTCAGGAACTGGCCCGCGCCCGGTCCGAGTTCTTTGGGCGGCTGCGTGTAGCATTGGGCAACCGTGATGACATTCAGATCGTCGGCGACAGGTTTGTGTTCCAGTCAGAGGTCTTCTTTGATTCAGGCTCCGCCGCGCTCAATCCCGCCGGACAGACGGAACTCGACAAGATCGCGTCAGCAATCCGCGAAATTTCCGGCGACGTGCCGGACGACATCAACTGGGTCCTGCGCATCGACGGTCACTCGGACTCACAGCCCATCTCGACACCGGAGTTTCCGTCCAACTGGCATCTGTCCGCCGGACGCGCCATATCGGTCGTGCGCTATCTGACAGACCAGGGCGTGCCGCCCAACCGCCTGCTGGCCGCGGGCTTTGGTGAGTTCCAACCCCTTGCGGCCGGTGCGAGCGCAGAAGACCTGCGCCGCAACCGCCGCATCGAGTTCAAACTCACCGAACGCTAGGCAGGCCTTCCCGCCAGCTAATCCCTGGCCACTAAGGCAACGGGCAGACCAGCACCCCGGCCTCGAACACTGCACCCACAACCAGCGTGTCTGCACTGACGGCTCCCACACTTGAGGCCGACAGCTTGCCGCTAAGGTCCACCAGCACCTCATCGACAGCGCCACTTTCCGGATCAACACGGATAACCTGTGACGGTGCCACCGCAGCCGGGTCACCCGCATGCGCGAGAAAATCGAACACCCTGGGATGAGCCCCGATCCACAGCGCTCCGTCTTCCGCCATTTCGATATTGTCCGGACCCGTATCAACCGGAATGGTTTTGGTCTGCGTCAGCGCCCCTGTATCCATGTCACGATCATAGACACCAATCTGACGGGCTAGAACCTCTGCGATATAGACCGTGCGGCCATCCGCACTGACATTCACCCCATTGGCGAAATTCAGACCCGACACCTCAACGCGCCCCTCGGACCCATCCCAGTAAACAGCGCTGGCCAGCGGCAGAGCCAGATAGGTCTCAAGCAGGCCGAGCAACCCGTCGGGATACCCCCGGTCATTGGAGGCATAGAACCGTTCCCCATCAACGGCCACCAGATCATTGGGTGAATGCATGGCATCAAAGGCCACACCTTTGACATGCATCAGCACACCGCCGGCACCCACGTCAAAGATTTCGACCACATGTCCACCGCCCTTTGGGTGATTGATGACAAACAGCCGCTTCTCACCATCAGCACCGCTCCAAAGGCTGATGCCATGAGGGCGGAAATCATCCGGGGCATCAGTGGACACCAGCGCTGGAGAAGCGGAGCCATCCAGAGGCATGGCGTAGATGCCGCCGCGCGGCAGGTCCGGATCACGCCGCTCCGCGGCCGACACAAACACAATTCCTGTCGCCTGATCGATGGTCACATCTTCCGTGCCCGGCGCTACTTCGACGCGGGTGCACTGATCGACCAGCGTCTCTTCAAGCGACACAAGTGCGCCCGACGCAGGCACCATCACCCACGCCAGGCGTATGACGACAGCCACTACGACAAACAGAAAAACCCAAAGAACAGTGCGCATGATGCCTCCCCCCGACATGTCGACAGAAGCAGACATCGCGTCTGCCCGCCGAAAATTTGAGGCACCTTAGCGCGTTTGGGCCGATGTGATCAGCGAAATCAGTTCTGCGACGCAGCAGCAGACGGCGGCGCCAGCGCACCGCCCATCTCGCAAACAAGCACCGCAGGATCAAACACAGCCCCGATCACCAGCCGGTCCTTGTAGGTAGCCCCAACGGACGATGCGGATATCTCTGAACCATCGTCGAGATAGGCCGTCGATGCCTCCCCGCCGCCACCTTCAAACTGCCGGACAACAACAATCTGGCTGGGACTGAGATTTGCGGGGTCAGCAGCGTGTTCAGCAAAGGTTGCCAGTTGCGGATGCGCTCCGATCCAGAGCGCGCCGTCCTCGGCAACATCGATATTGTCGACACCAGTGCCCAGAAATACCTGGTCAGACAGGGTCAGGTCGCCGGTCGCCGCGTCTCGGTCGAAGATGTGCAGCGTACGCGCCAGAAGCTCGGTCACATAGACCTTCGACATGTCCGCCGACAGGGCAACGCCATTGGCCAGGGCAAGCTTGTCGGCAACAACGCGCGACGTCTCACCGTCATGAAACACAACCGTGGTGATCGGCGATGCAAACAGGGCCGCCATGGTCCGGCCATCCTGGCCAGGCCGATCATGGTCGTTGGTGACATAGAACGCGTCAGGCGACACAGCCGCTACATCATTCGGCGACATGATCAGCGGGTCAGTGATCGTCCGCCGGTGTGTCAGCACATCATCCTCTGACAGATCGAATATCTCGATCGTATGTTCATCACCTTTGGGGTGGTTCACCGCCATGAGCGTGCGTGACCCGTCGTCAGCGGTAAACAGCGAGATGCCGTGAGGACGGAATTCTTCCGGCATCAGCGGCGTGATCGGCCGCAGGAAGAGACCTGTTACATCCGCATTCAGATCCATCACATAGATGCCCCCGCGCACGCCACCCGCACCAGGATCATCACTTGCGGCCAGACGCCGGTCATAAGCAGATATGTAGGCAATGCCGCGTGAGCGATCGATGGCCACATCCTCAGGTCCTGGCACGCCCTGGATGCGGGTACAGCTCTCACCATCAAACTTGCGGGTGATGGTCGTGAACTCACCCATCCAGTTCATGGTGCGCACATAGAAAGCGCTTGCCAGCACTGCAACCACCGCAACCAGAATGAGTGCGATCTTCAAAAACCGGTTCATGCTCGGTCTCCCCTTGTCCCCTTAGCTGCCAGCAGCCGCATGCCCGGCCACAGCATTGGCTGTTTCGTCGTCTTGTGTCATGACCGGGTCGGATTCATCCACATCAAACTGCAGACGCGCCAGACGGCCATAGAGCCCGCCTTCGGCAACCAGTTCAGCATGTGTTCCCTGCGCGACAATCCGCCCGCCATCCATGACGATGATTCTGTCCGCCTTTGTGACCGTGGCAAGGCGGTGCGCAATCACCAACACGGTGCGACCCGCCATGAGCCGGTCCAGCGCGGCCTGTACAAGTGCTTCGCTTTCGGAGTCGAGCGCACTCGTGGCTTCGTCGAGAAGCAGAATGGGTGCGTCCCGCAGCAATGCCCGGGCGATGACCAGCCGCTGCCGCTGCCCGCCCGACAGAGTCACGCCGCGCTCGCCGAGTTCCGTGTCATAACCGTCCGGCATCTGGCAGATGAACTCATGCGCGTGCGCGGCTTCGGCGGCGGCCTGAATTTCCTCGTCCGTCGCATCAGGACGCCCATAGGCAATGTTGTCCCGTACGCTCGTCCCGAAGACGACAGTTTCCTGAGGGACGAATGCGATGCGGCGTCGAAAATCTTCCGGGTCAGCGGTTTTAAGATCAACGCCGTCAATGCGAATGCTGCCACGTTGCGGATCATAGAACCGCAACAGCAGCTGAAAGACCGTGCTCTTGCCTGCGCCTGACGGCCCCACCAGCGCCACCGTCTCACCCGACGCCACATCAAGCGAGAACCCGTCCATCGCCGGCGCTTCCGGTCGCAGCGGATAGCGGAAGGCAACATCGTCAAAGGTAACCCGCCCCTGCGAGGGCACCGGCAGCGCCATCGGACTAGCGGGCACGTCAATATCCGACTTCGCCGTCAGCAGCTCGGACAGACGTTCCGCCGCACCTGCCGCCATCTGAAACTCGCCCCAGACTTCGCTCAGCGCCGCCATGCTGGTGGCACAGATAATCGCGTAAATGATGAACTGGCTGAGCGTCCCACCGGTCATGTCACCGGCAATCACGGCGCGCGCGCCCATCCACAGGACACCAACAATGCTCGCAAACGCCAGCGCGATGATCACCGCGGTCATGAAGGAGCGGGCGGTTACATGCCGCCGTGCCGCGTCATAGGCCCGCTCGACCACACCCGCATACCGAAGCCGGTCATGCTCTTCATGATTGAAGCTCTGAACAACCTTGATGGCCTGCAGCGCCTCGGACGCAAAGGCGCCGGTATCCGCAAGCCGGTCCTGGCTGGCGCGTGACAGGCCGCGAATGAGACGACCAAACCCGATCAGCGGCAATACGATCACAGGCAGGGCGAGCAGCACCATCGCACTCAGCCCCGGGGCCGTCAGCGCCGCCATGACCGCCCCACCAAAGAACAGGAACACATTGCGCAGGGCAACAGACATGCTGGAGGTCAGCACCACGCGCACCAGTGTCGTGTCGGCCGTCAGGCGGGACAGGATTTCACCCGTGCGCACCGTCTCGTAGAACTGCGGGGCCAATGTGAGCAGATTGCCGAACACCTGCGACCGCAAATCAGCCGTCACCCGTTCGCCCAGCCGGGTAACAAAAAAGTATCGGGTGGCAGAAGCTATCGCCATGGCGACCGCAAGCACCATCAGGAAGGCAAAGGCCTGATCAATGGATTCAGCACTCTCAGCTGAAAACCCGTTGTCGACCATTCCACGAACGCCGACGGGAATCGCCAGGGTCGCGACGGTGGCAGCCACAAGCGCCCCCAGAGCGCCCGCCAGTTGCCACGGATACCGCGTGACCAGTGGCAGCAGGCTGAACAGCGGCTTGAAGCCGCGTCCACGTGGACGGCTGTCAGGGTTGGGGCTCGAAATGGCGGCTGTATCGCTCAAAAAAGGTCTCTTCTGGCAGGGGGCGCGTGGTCGGTCCGTGGCGGTGTCATAGCAAAGAAGCCCTGTCGGCAACATGGGGCCGCGCGCCGCAACCGACAAGGCTGAGAGCCCGAACGGCCATATGACAGCCAGCCTGCGTCCAGCCCCTTGCACTAAGCCCCCCAAAGGGCTATACCGCGCGACTTCTAATGAAGATTGCAGGCTTTCCGCGACGGGCACCCGTTAACGCTCAGGCGCGGACTTATGAGAGAGATCAAGGCCATGAAGCCAGATATCCACCCGGAATACCACATGATCACCGTGGTCATGAATGACGGCACCGAGTACCAGACCAAGTCGACCTACGGCAAAGAAGGTGACCGTCTGGTGCTGGACATTGATCCGACCACCCACCCGGCATGGACCGGTGGCGAACAGCGTCTGATGGACCGTGGCGGACGTCTGTCCCGCTTCAAGGACAAGTACAAGGGCTTCGTCTAGGCCATACCTGACGACCTTGCTGACTCAAAAGGGCCGGTGCAGTTATGCACCGGCCCTTTTTGCTTTTCGGTACCTGAGTGTTGGCAGAACCGCCTAGTGAAGACGATCCTCGTCGCGCATCTGGCGGAACACGCTTTCAATCTTGGACAGCTGCCGCGCAACCGCAGTCTTGGGCTCTGTCTCGGACGCATCGCCATGCATCATCTTGTCCAGCCGGTCGACCCGGGCGTAAATCCGCCGCGACCGTGAAATCATATCCGCCAGAGGATGGGGAAGCTCGTCCGCCCCTTCAATTGGCGTCGCGTAACACAATTCCTTGGCACCGAGGCGATAGCGCTGGGTACGCGCCTCGGTCACCGTCATCTCCCCACGCGCCACAGCCCGCTGGACAAGAAGCCATGAGGCCACCTGCATCAGCCGTGTGGTCAGCCGCATGCTCTCTGCTGCGTAGGCCAGGGCACCTTTGCGCGACAGGGTTTTGGCGTGCTCACGCCCGTCCCCGTCGAGATAGGCCGCCACTTCCTCGACCATCCCCATGCCGTCTTTGAACATCTGCTCGAACTGCGCTGTCTCAGCAAAGTTCTGCACGCTGCCAAGAAGGCTCACGTCATTAAGCGTACCGTCAACCGTGCCCATCAAAAGCCCCACTGTTCCGTTCTGAACCCGTTTCGGCACAAAACAGCGCGTGCTGTGTGCCTTTCAGTCATGGGAGTACAAGAACGGTGCCAGCCCGCCCCACGAGGGCCAGCACGAGGCAAAATCCTATGCCAGACGGCAGGATTCCGCAAAACAGCCGGATTCTTGACAAAAAAAGAGCCGCGTTTGAGCGCGGCTCTATAAAGTTCAACAGGGAGGCGTCAAATGGGTATGGCGGCAGCCACCCCAAAACCCGGGCAAACCGGATTACGCATCCTTACCCTAAGGCTGCAGGTGCTAATAAAAGGTTAACGCGCGTTAACGCTGATCTGCCCTGTTTGATCCTGATGGGTGCCAAAATGGGTCAGCCAACACCGAACTACCCGTGCCCCTAGTTCTTGCCAAAGACGGCTTCGGCAGCAGACTTGCTGTCCTGCTTGGAGGCGATGACATCACGCACCCGGGCAATCTCGGCCTCCAGAGCCACAATCCGGTCTTCCAGCTCAGCAACTGACAGATCTTCGATCTCCGCCTTGGACAGGCTCAGAATGGGTGGCGGTGGAAGGTCGTCATCCTGCATTCCATGATCCTCCTTCTTGAACCTTGTGGCGTGAATTGTCAGTTTCCAGATCAGCAATTTTGTGCCCGTCCTACCAACAAGACAAGGCGTTCCCGCAATGACCTCCTCCTCCGCAACCATGCAGGCCGTAGAAATCACAGAATTCGGTGGACCGGATGTCCTGCAGATTGCCGAACGCCCGACCCCAAAGCCGGACCACGGCCAGGTACTGATCAAAGTCGCCGCCGCCGGCGTCAACCGGGGTGACTGTGTCCAGCGCATGGGGTTCTACCCGGACCCTACAGGCTCCTCTGATCTTCCCGGCCTTGAAGTATCAGGCACCGTTGCAGCCACCGGCCCTGGCGTCACGCTCTGGAAAGAGGGCGACGAAGTCTGCGCGCTCCTCGCGGGCGGTGGATATGCGGAGTATGTGGTGGTTCATGAGGGCAGCGTGCTGCCTAAGCCCGACAATGTTTCTTTGGTAGACGCGGCCGCATTGCCCGAAACAATCATGACCGTGTGGACCAACATCTTTGAGGACGGCCAGCTGCGGCCGGGCGAAACTCTTTTGATCCATGGTGGGTCATCCGGTATCGGCACCACCGCCATCCAGATTGCGTCCACCCTTGGCGTCAAGGTTCTGGCGACCGCAGGCAGCGCAGAAAAGTGCAAGGCCTGCGAAGACCTGGGCGCAGCCCGTGCAATCAACTACCGCGATGAAGACTTCGTGGACGTCGTTCAGAAGGAAACCGACGGCAAAGGCGCTGACGTCATTCTGGATATGGTCGGTGGTGACTATGTGGGCCGAAACATTGCGGCCGCCGCCAAACAGGGACGCATCGTCAATATTGCGTACATGTCCGGCTCAAAGGTTGAAGTGGATCTGCTCCCGCTCATGCTCAAAAGGCTGACCCTGCGCGGCTCCACCCTACGGGCACGCGAAACGGCGGAAAAAGCCAGGCTGGCCTCTGAAGTCAGGCTGCATGTCTGGCCGCTCATCGAGGCCGGCCGCGTGAAGCCGGTGGTGGACGGCACATTCCCCCTTGCGGATGCCGCGAAAGCCCACGAACGCATGGAATCCTCCGGCCATGTGGGCAAAATCCTGCTGACACCCTAGGTCCGCGGCACCGGGGATGACTAAAACGCCTCTTTCCTCTGGGCGCATGTGGGCCTATAAGAAGGCTAATCCCTTCAACCAATTGGATGATCAGGGGCCGTATCGGCAAGATGCGGCGCGTTACAGCCTATTGCTGTTTCGCACATGATCCCGCACATCCGCGCGAAAGCGAAGGACAAGACAGATGACTGCTCCTCTTATGCCCAAGGCCACCGCCGTTTGGCTGGTGGACAACACGTCCCTCACCTTTGATCAGATCGCAGCCTTCTGCGGTTTGCATCCGCTTGAAGTGAAGGGCATCGCCGACGGCGACGTCGCCATGGGCATCAAGGGCCAGGACCCTGTCACAGCTGGCCAGATCAGTCGCGACGAAATCAAGCGCGGCGAGGAAGACACATCCTACGAGCTTCAGATTTCCAAGCCGAAGCACGATCTGCCCGAGCCCAAGAAGGGCCGCAAGGGTCCCCGCTACACGCCCCTGTCACGCCGTCAGGAACGCCCGGACGCCATTGCATGGCTCGTGCGCTACCACCCCGAGCTGACGGACGGCCAGATCGGCAAACTGGTGGGCACCACCAAGCCGACCATTCAGTCGATCCGTGACCGGTCGCACTGGAACATGTCCAACATCAACCCGGTTGATCCGGTAACGCTTGGCCTGTGCTCCCAGATGGAACTGGACGCTGCTGTTCAAAAGGCCGCCCGCCGCCGCGAGCGTGAGGCCAAGAAGGCCGGCAAGTCGCTGGAAGACATGGGCACCCTGGCACCTGCCACCCAGGCACTGGCTGACGCCGCTGCAGGCATTAACCAGCCCGAAGAAGGCGATTTCGGTCAGGTACTGGATCAGGGGACGGGCGCATCAGCGGAAGATGATGCCCGCGACGGCGAACGCCCGGATGTGGATTCCGTGTTCTCAAGCCTTGGCGGCAGCTCCGTTGCGTCCGACGACGACGAAGAGCCCCAGGCCTAGCCTTCAACCGTCAGGTTGAGAGCCAGTCGTCCCCCGTCTGCATAAATGCACTCGCCGGTGATGTAGCTTGCATCGTCGGACGCGAGAAACGCAGCCACTCCTGCAATCTCGTCCGGCGAGCCGACGCGGCCCATGGGCGTGCGTGACATCAGCCGCGCACGGCCAGCATCATCCGCATTCACGGCCCGCAACATGCCCGTTGATACGGACCCCGGGCCGATAGCGTTGACCCGGATGCCGTATTTGGCAAGCGCAACCGCCATTACCCGCGTGAGTTGGTTCAGCCCACCCTTGGCCACCACATAGGGCACCTGATCAGGTATGGCGACTTCCGCATTGACGGACGACATGTTGATGATAACGCCCTGACGCTGATCATCTTCAAACTGCCGCTTCATGGCTCGGGCCGCAGCCTGACCGGTAATGAAGGCCCCCGTCAGGTTAACCTTCATCACACGCTCGAACGCAGTTTCCGAGAGGTCCAGAAAATCCTCCGAATGCACAATGGCCGCATTATTGATGAGCACATCAATGCGCTCATGAGATTCAAGCGTCGCGGCAATCAGATTGTGAACGCCCAGACGGTCTGACACGTCACACGCCACAAACTGCGCGTCACCCCCCGCGTCGCGAATAACGGATGCTGCTTCCGCACCGGCTTTTTCGTCGATGTCAGCCAGCATGACCCGCGCACCTTCGCGGGCAAATCGCTGCGCGCACGCATAGCCGATGCCGCGGGCAGCACCGGTCACAATGGCAACCTTATCGCCGAGATCCATTGGAGTTATGCCTTCCTGCTTGCGGCATCGCCCGCATAGCCGCGCTCCTGCACGGCTGCTGTGATTTCGTCCAGAATGACCGGGTCATCAATGGTGGCCGGCATCTTCCAGTCTTCACCGTCGCAGATTTTGCTCATGGTGCCGCGCAGTATCTTGCCGGATCGCGTTTTCGGCAATCGCTTGATGACGATCACTGATTTGAACGCAGCCACCGGCCCTATTTCCTGCCGCACCAGCGCCACACAATCACGTTCAATGTCGTCAGCACTGCGCTCGCACCCGGCCTTCAGCACAACAAAGCCCAGCGGCAACTGGCCTTTGAGATCGTCCGTGACGCCAATGACCGCGCATTCAGCCACATCAGGCTGTCCCGCCAGCACCTCTTCCATGCCGCCGGTTGAAAGCCTGTGCCCGGCCACATTGATGATGTCATCGGTACGCGCCATGATGAAGAGATACCCATCTTCATCCGTATACCCCGCATCTGCCGTTTTGTAGTAGCCGGGAAACTCGGAAAGATACGCCTCCTTGAAACGATCTTCGTTTTCCCACAGCGTTGGCAGGCAGCCGGGCGGCAAAGGCAGCTTCACCGCAATGGACCCCGTGGTCCCAACGGGCACTTCGTGCCCCGCATCATCAAGCACATGCACCTCATACCCCGGCATCGCCACAGTGGGTGATCCATGTTTCACCGGCAAAAGGCCAAGACCCGCCGGGTTTGCTGCTATCGCCCACCCTGTTTCCGTTTGCCACCAATGGTCAATGACCGGCACCTGCAGCTTGTCCTCGGCCCATTGCACGGTCGGCGGATCAGCTCGTTCGCCGGCAAGGAACAGCATGTTGAAATGCGACAGGTCATAGTCACCGATCAACGCCCCGTCGGGGTCCTGCTGCTTGATCGCGCGAAACGCCGTTGGCGCCGTAAACAGCGCCTTGACCTTGTGTTCCGAGATCACACGCCAGAAGGCACTCGCGTCAGGCGTCCCGACTGGTTTGCCCTCATACAGAATGCTGGTGCAGCCGGCCAGCAGCGGCCCGTACACAATGTAGGAATGGCCGACAACCCACCCGACATCGGACGCTGCCCAGAACACATCACCCGGATCCATGCCGTAAATGGCTTTCATCGACCAGTTGAGTGCGACCATGTGCCCGCCATTGTCGCGCACCACCCCTTTGGGTTGGCCTGTCGTACCTGACGTGTAGAGGATGTAGAGCGGGTCCGTGGCGGCAACCGGAACACAGTCCGCACGCCGTCCCTGTGCCTTGGCCTCTGCGACCACATCTGCCCAGTCATGATCGCGGCCGTCCATCATGGACGCCATCTCCATCGACCGCTGCAGCACGAAACACACATCCGGCTTGTGGTGGGATTGCTCAATGGCTTCATCAACCAGCGGCTTGTATGCAACCACACGCCCCGGCTCGATGCCGCAAGAGGCCAGCAACATCGCCTTGGGTTTGGCATCATCAATGCGCGTCGCCAGCTCATGGGCGGCAAACCCGCCAAACACCACCGAGTGGATGACACCGATGCGCGCGCAGGCAAGCATGGCAATAGCTGCCTCCGGTATCATCGGCATGTAAATGATCGCGCGGTCACCAGCCACCAGCCCCTGCGCCTGGAGAACGGCTGCAAGCGCCGACACTTCATTCAGAAGTTCTGAATATGAATAGGTTTTCTTGGTCTGCGTCACCGGGCTGTCATAGATCAGTGCCGCACGGTCCCCATTTCCAGCAATCACATGCCTGTCGAGGCAATTGTAAGCTGTGTTGCAGACTGCACCCTTGAACCAGCTTCCATTGGTATGACCGGACACATCCAGGACCTGGTCCCATGGCTTGTCCCAATGAATGCCATTGGCAGCATCAGACCAGAAGCCCTCCGGATCGCTGCGCCATGATGAATAGGTGTCGTGATAGGTGTTCATTTCCGTCCTGACATGTCGGCCCTGTGATTTATGTCCCGCAGTCGCCGTTTTGCGCTTTCCCGCGAGTTGCCCTATAGCGGCTCCTCCAATTTCCCATTGCTGCAAGGGGGCATGCAAGCGCTCTTCACGTATCGGACGCCGTCACACGTATGATCGAAGACCCCTGGTTCTATTTCGCAGCCGTCCCCGCAGTGCTCATTGTGGGCATCTCAAAGGGCGGATTTGCTGCAGGCTTTGGAATTCTGGGCGTACCGCTAATGGCATTGGTCATCTCGCCGTTGCAGGCTGCGGCGATTCTACTGCCCATTCTGCTGGTGATGGACATCGTTGGCCTGTGGGCCTACCGCCGCAAGTTCGACACACCAAACCTGCGCATCCTGATACCGGCAGCCGCCATTGGCATCTTCATCGGCTGGATGACAGCGAGCTCTGTTCGTGAGGAGCATGTCGCACTGATTGTCGGTCTGGTGGCTCTGGCTTTCGCTGCCGACTTCTGGACCGGTCAGCGCCGTGACGGAGTGCCGGGTCGCTCAGTGCGCAAAGGCGGATTCTGGGGTGCTGTTGCCGGCTTCACCAGCTTTGTCGCTCATGCGGGTGGCCCGCCGTTTCAGGTCTACATGCTTCCCCAACGCCTCGACAAAACAATGTATGTCGGCACAAGCGTTGTGTTTTTCTGGGCAGTGAACCTCATCAAGGTGCCGCCCTATCTGGCGCTTGGTCAGTTTGACGCCACAAATCTGATGACAGCACTGGTACTCATGCCCTTGGCCCCCATCGGCATCATGGCCGGTGTCCGCCTGCACCATCTCATCCCGGAGGAGCCGTTCTACAAGCTCTGCTATGCCGGGGTGACGCTCGTCGGGCTGAAACTCGTCTACGACGCGCTTACGAGTCTGTTTGCTTAGCCGCAACCTCGCCGGCGACTTCGCGGCTGTTGTCCAGCTCAATCCGCGCAGCCTGGAGTGTCGGAATAACTTCCGCGAGTGACCTCACATCCAGACGCCGCGCCATCTCCGCCAGAAGCGGCATCAGATTGGCAACAGACCGTTCGCGCATCTCGCGACCGGTCTGCGTGATATCAATCTGCTTCGAGCGCCCGTCGTTCGGGTCGCGGTGCGATACGATGAGACCAGCCTCATCCAGCCGCTTCAACGTGTTGGTCATCGTTGCCCGGCTGACCTGAAATGAACTGGCAAGCTGCGCAGGCGTACGCGGCCCGCCAAGTCGGACAAAGTGATTCAGCACTGAAAATTGCGGCACCGTCATACCCTTGGGAAGCACGCGTTCAAACGCGGTGCGTGCCAGCTGATCTATAATTCCGATCTCATTGAAAAATGTGAAGAGTGTCGGGTCATTCAGACTGGACTGAGTTTGTTTTTGTTCGTTGTCCATGAAACTCAAAACTACAAAAAATATTCATTGGATCTTCGCCTCAATCGGCCAGCGCGGGCTGGGTGAAAGAGCGGGGCCGTAACCAACCCGCGCGAACATTTGCACGCGAGAGCCTTGCTGGCCAAGTGTTTCGTGCAACTCAGCAAGCAATGAGTTCATTTCCGGGTACTCCTGAAGCGCCTGACTCAAGGGGTGTATGGACAGGCCAAGTTGCGTTGCCTTGAGGTTCATCCGCACCCAGTCACGGCCTGCACCAATCTGGTCCCGGCGGGTGTTTTCCGCAGCGCCTACATAGACATAGCCCATCGCTGACCAGAGAATTTCCCGGTACATGTCGATGCCCTGTTTGTAGGCTTGGGATGACATGTCGGCGAGCGTGTCACGCGTCAAAATGCCCGCCATGTTCAAGGCTTCAAGGAAGGGGCCACCCATATCAATTCCGTCAGGTTTGGCATCGATCTCGGCTTTGCCGAACCGCATGACATCCACACTTTCCATGTAGGTGCGGGGCGTCTCAACCTCGATGAGATGCGCACGCCAACTCAAGTCACGCAGACGTTCAATCATGTCTGCGTCACTTACGGTCCCGGTAATCGCCCCGGTGCCAGCCACACTTGTGATGGCCGCAAGGTCTGCCGGTGCGACCGGCCGCGATGTATCAAACGGTTCTTTGTTGGAGCGTCGGTTGAAGACTTCTGCAAACAGCGGCGACGTCACAACCGATGCATCTTTGACGAGTGTCACACGTGCGATAGGACGTCCATCAAGCAAAGGCTGCGGCTCGCCCTCGGGAAACAGATCGACATCCGCGCGATGTCCGTCACTGGCCGCAGCCATGCGCATCAGTTCAAGAAAGCATCCAAGCCCGACAACGATCTGCCGATTGAGCGGGTCGGTGTGCGGCAACATCTGGTCAAGGTCATAGGACAGCGTGAAGCTGTCGGTCCCCTCGAGCGTCACCAGCCAGGGCTGTTGATTGTGGGGGTTGGGTGCAAGCACGGCGTACGAAAGCGCCCGCTTGCGAGGATCAGTATAGGCCTCGCCCGCAACCGACCAAGGTGCCAATGCTTTGTCGGGCGTCCTGGTCGCCGCAAAGCCGACGGCACCCGCCGCGGCAATCACTGCCGTAGAACCGGCGATTCGCAAAAACTGGCGTCGGGATTTAGCCATGGGTTACTCCTATAATTTGATATCATATCATATTGATACGATATCGAACCATTCAAGAGGTGACCCGGCCCAGACATGCGAAAAGCGCCAGACGTCCTGTCTGGCGCTTGCCGTACGCGTTTACTTAGAGGTATTTGCGGCCTGAGAACGTCAGGCTGCGGTATCCAACTCGAGGGACAGCCGCTCGATTTCCTCTTTCAGGAGAAGTTTCTTCTTCTTGAGCTCTGAGATCACCAGATCATCGCTGGCGGGACTCAGGAGTTCCTGCTCAATTTCCGTCTCTAATTTTCGGTGCCGCTCGTGAAGTTCGTCGAGGTGGACTTCAAGTGACATGCGTCGGGCCTCCCATATCGCTGTTGACGGACTTTGAGTCTGACTCCATTTCACACGTCTGTTAAGCAAAATCGACATCCACTCCGACGCGGCATAATGCGCCACAAATCCCGGAATTCTGCCAGGGGGATACGACCTTGCAGCCCCTCCCCCGGCACGCTAGAAGGCAATTGCGGGGCACAAGCCTTGGGATCACGCGTCAGTCCAAGGGATGCATGGGGCGGAATGGATCAAGATAATATGGCTGACAGCAGCGCCGATGATGACGCGCTGCGGGCGAAACTTGTTCAGCTGCGCCAGCAACATCGCGACATGGATGCCGCCATTGATGCGCTTGAAGCCAGCGGTGCATCCGATCCGCTTCGTATCCGCCGCCTGAAAAAAATGAAGCTCGCCATCAAGGACGAAATCGGCTTCATCGAGGATCAGCTGGTGCCCGACATCATTGCCTGAGGCGCCAGCGAAACTGCTGTCATCAGAACCGGCTATTTCTTCTTTTCGGTTTCCTGACGCCGCCGCTTCGCGGCATACATCGCCTCGTCTGCACGGGCCAGTGCCGCGGCAGCATCTTCCCCAGGCTTGAACGCAACAGCCCCCGGCGAGACCGACACACCGATCTTGTGCCCCATGATCTCAAGCGGTTTGTCCGCAATGAGATGCATCAGGCTCTCGGCCTTTTCAATTGCATCAGCCTCATTCGCCTGCGCCAGGATGACTGCAAACTCGTCGCCGCCAATACGTCCCACAATGTCCGACTCGCGAACATGCTCGACCAGCGTGCCCGCCACATACTCAAGCACCGCATCGCCGGCCGCATGGCCGAACGTATCGTTCACTGCTTTGAAATTGTTGAGATCAATGAAGACGAGACTGGCCGGTGCGCCATACCGCTCGGAAAAAGAGATCATCCGCGACAGTTCACGGACAAAGGCGCGGCGGTTCAGGACGGGAACCAGCGAGTCCGTGTCCGCTTCCTGCTGAACAGCATCGAGCCGTCCGCGCATCGTGGTCAGTTCCCGCCGTAACGCATCCACTTCGGACATCAGCGTCATCAGCGCATCGCGAACCTTCGGCGTAACCTCAGCCTCGGGAATGCCCATGATGGACGCAGTATCTGAAATCTGGCGCGGAGCCGATGCAGCACCTGCAGCACTGGCGGCGGACGCACGTGAGGGAGCCCCTGCACCGCGCACGGATGACACGGTTCCCGGCCGCCGCGTTCCTCCAACCTTCATCGCCACTTCCCGCCTGTGTGCAGCCCGATCGCGGGCCCCCTTCTGGGTATGTCAGCCCCCAAAGAGGCATCCAACACGGTCATAGGACAGCAAAAACATTGAAAAAGTGCCCATTGCTGCCCTTCCCAACTACGTGAGGCACCTTAACAATTCATTTATGACAGGTGTTCCGTCAGGCAAATTCGGCCCAATCTGGCACAAAGTCCTAGAGTCAGCCCAGGTTTGCCTCCACAGGCGATGCTTGCCTTACGCCTGCCCGTGCCTATACTCCCCTGCTTTCCACGCCCGGGCCCGTCCCGGGCAGCTTTATTTTGGGACCGGAAATCGGCTGGACCGAGGACCTTTGTCCCATTTGCGATGGCAGTACATGAGCGAAAGCACCACCAGCACGTCCCCCCTCGTCGGCATCATCATGGGCAGTCGGTCCGACTGGCCAACAATGGAGCATGCAGCCGAAGCACTGGATGCGCTCAACGTGCCGTATGAGACCCAGGTCGTTTCCGCACACCGCACACCCCAACGCCTCTACGACTATGCCTCCAACGCCAAGGCGCGCGGCCTGCACGTCATCATTGCCGGGGCCGGAGGTGCTGCGCATCTGCCGGGCATGGCGGCATCCATGACGCCCCTTCCCGTGCTCGGCGTCCCGGTTGAGAGCGCCGCACTCAAGGGCCAGGATTCGCTGCTGTCCATTGTTCAGATGCCCGGTGGCATTCCGGTCGGGACACTGGCCATTGGCAAAGCGGGCGCCAAGAATGCCGGCCTCCTCGCCGCCGCCATTCTGGCTACCACGGACACAGCCCTGGCCGACCGGCTGGATGCCTACCGCGCCGCCCAGACTGCCAGCGTTCAAGAGACCGTTGAAGATGCCTGAGGTGCCTGCCCCGCTCCCCTCAGGCGGGACCATCGGTGTGCTCGGCGGCGGCCAGCTGGGCCGCATGCTGGCCATGGCGGCCGCCCGTCTGGGCCTGAGGACACATATCTATTGCCCGGATGCCGACTGCACGGCCGCACAGGTCGCAGATGCAACCACAATTGCTGCCTATGATGATGCAGCCGCGCTGAAAGCTTTCGCAGCCAAGGTCGACGTCGTCACCTATGAGTTTGAAAACGTCCCGACCGATACGGCGGCTGTCCTCGCTCAGGACGTACCGGTACGCCCCGGCGCACGTGCCCTCCGCGTGGCGCAGGACCGGCTGACGGAAAAGAACTTCATGCGGGATCTGGGCATTGCCACCGCCCCGTTTGCAGACGTCACTGACATTAGCAGTCTGACATCAGCTCTCGCGGACATCGGCACCCCTGCCATCCTCAAGACGCGTCGCCTTGGATATGACGGTAAGGGCCAGACCCGCATCGACGATACCGCTCAGGCACCAGCTGCGTGGGACACAGTCAACAAGCAGCCCTCCATCCTTGAGGGATTTGTTGATTTCGAAGCTGAGATTTCCGTCATTGTTGCCCGTGGTCTCGATGGCGCAACGGCCGCCTATGACCCTGCCCGCAACGATCACGAGAACCACATCCTGTCCCTATCGACCGTCCCCTCAGGATATCCCGAAGCTGTTGAGGCAAGAGCAAGAGAACTTGCTGAGAAGATCGCGGCTGAACTGGACTATGTCGGCGTCATGGGTGTCGAACTCTTCGTGGCCGCCGGTACCCAGGAGCTGATCGTCAACGAGATCGCCCCGCGGGTACACAATTCGGGGCATTGGACACTTGAAGGCTGCACCGTCAGCCAGTTCGAACAGCATATGCGTGCAGTGGCGGGCTGGCCGCTGGGATCACCGCACCGCCATTCCGACGCCCGGATGACCAACCTCATCGGCGACGATGTAAACAGCTGGCAGGAGCTCGCCGGCGAGCCCAATGCAGGCCTGCACCTTTATGGCAAAGGCGAAGCCCGGCCCGGACGCAAGATGGGCCATATCACGCGCATTACGCCCAGGTCAGCTGACTGACCGCCAGGCGGGCCTAGCGCCCAAGCGGATAGCGCAGACGAGAAACAAGGCCCAGCGGCGACGGCAGAGCACCGATAATCTTCTCGGCACGGCCTTTCACTTTTTCGATCTGCATGACGTCAGCGATACGCCGGTCAAGGAACGTCCACGTCTTCTCGAACCCATCCGTGTCATCGCCGAACCAGATCGCCAGCGTACTGGAATACACGCCTGAGAGAATGAGCCGCTTGGTGTAAAAATTGTAGTCGGTGGACGTATCACCGGCCGCCCGCCAGATGGCATCAACAGTGCCATACAGAGCCCGCACACCGGCAGTACCGGAGGTGGGCAGCGCCAGATAGGCCGTTGCCCGGCGCAATGCCTCGCGGTTTTCTTCGTCAACTTCAAGACGTGTCCGCACCGCGAATGTAATCCGCTCGCGCACCTTCATGGCCGGCAGATCCGCTTTGGCTAACTTGGCAGCCATGCGCTTGTCACCCTGTGCCGTAAAGTACATGACAAGGTCAGTGGTCCCGCCTGGAAAAGCCAACCGCGCCAGACCGCTTTCGACACCTGCCTTCTTGGCCGCGTTGCGCATGCTCTTTCCAGTCCATCCATCGAATGGGACATCCGGCAGCGCCGCCTTCAGGATTTGCGCGCGCGCCTTTTCGTAGTGCTTTTCTGCGGTCATCGTGTTGCCTGCCTCTAAGAGTTTGAGCGCCGGATACTGCCTTGAAGGTCAGTCCGCACTTTCAGTCTTTGTTGCGTCTGACGGGCGGTCGCCACCCCAGTGGCGCGCTTCCGTCTCAAAAATCAGATCCTTCAGATCATCCATGCGCTGCGGGTACAAAACGCCATCCAGATGATCACATTCATGGCACACCACCCGCGCGTGAAATCCGCGTGCCTCGCGTGATACATCATTGCCCTCAATATCGAGCCCTGAATACCTGATACGAGTCGGTCGTGGAACCAGACCACGCATGCCCGGCACGGAAAGGCACCCTTCCCAGCCATAGGCCCGCTCGTCCGTCAGCACCTCGATTCTCGGATTTATGAGTACTGTGAGCGGCGCTGTGTGGTCAAAAGCTTCCTCAGCCTTTGTTTCCGGCTGCACTCGGTCAGGCGGGGCCTGAAAAACCACCACCTGCACAGGTTCATGAACCTGCGGAGCGGCCAGGCCTGCCCCATTTGCATCCATCATCGTTTCCACCATATCCGCCACTAACTGGCGGATTTCCGCGGATTTCGGGTCTCCAACCGGTTGAGCTTTCTGTAGCAACACCGGGTGCCCCATGCGGGCAATCTTTCGAATTGTCATACCCCTATATGGACCCGACCGGGCCTCACGAAAAGCCACCTGTGGCGCGACATAAGGTGGACAAGCCCTGGGGTTTTTGCTACTTACCGCCCCTCTGGAGTGCCTGACGGCAGATCCGGGGCGGGATTTTGCGCGCCAGTTGACGATGCATGTCGACAGATAGAGCGCTGCGTTTCCCCCTGGAAACCGTCCAATCCAAACCGATACATGCCTTTGCGCAGCTTTGACGGCGCATATACAGGCCAATTTTGAGCTCGAAGGGAGCTGAGTGCGTGCAAGTTCTGGTTCGCGACAACAATGTCGACCAAGCCCTGCGGGCTTTGAAGAAGAAGCTTCAGCGTGAAGGCGTCTTCCGTGAAATGAAGCTGCGGAACTTCTACGAGAAGCCATCTGAAAAGCGTGCCCGCGAAAAGGCTGAAGCCGTGCGTCGCGCCCGCAAGCTGGCCCGCAAGCGCGCTCAGCGCGAAGGTCTTCTGCCCAAGAAGGGCGGCGGTCGCGGCAAGCGCTAGACGCATTGAAATAAGGAATTCAATCAACGCCTCCGGCTCTGCCGGGGGCGTTTTTTGTAGGCTGAACATCGCCGTGCACACAAAAAAGGCCGGAGCAGATGCTCCGGCCTTTGTCTGTTAGATGTCTGAAACGAGGCTAGTTCAGCCCCTTCACAATCTCTTCCACCATCTTCTTGGCGTCCGAGAAGAGCATCATTGTGTTGTCACGGAAGAACAATTCGTTCTCCACACCAGCATAACCTGACCCCATGCCGCGCTTGATGAAGAGGACGGTCGCCGCCTTCTCCACGTCCAGGATCGGCATCCCGAAGATCGGGCTGGCCGTATCCGTCTTGGCAGACGGGTTGGTCACGTCATTGGCGCCGATAACAAACGCCACGTCAGCCTGAGAGAACTCCGAGTTGATGTCCTCAAGCTCGAACACTTCGTCATAGGGTACATTGGCTTCCGCCAGCAGCACGTTCATGTGACCGGGCATACGACCGGCCACAGGGTGAATGGCGTATTTGACCGTCACGCCCTCAGCTTTCAAGGCATCCGCCATTTCACGAAGCGCATGCTGTGCCTGCGCCACCGCCATGCCGTAACCCGGCACGATGATGACGGAACCTGCATTCTTCATGATAAAGGCCGCATCGTCCGCAGAGCCCTGCTTCACCGGACGGGTTTCAACAGCACCACCGGCAGCTGCCGTTTCGCCGCCGAAGCCGCCTAGGATCACTGAGAAGAACGACCGGTTCATACCCTTACACATGATGTACGACAGGATCGCACCTGAGGAGCCCACAAGAGCACCCGTGATGATCAAGGCCGTGTTCTCAAGCGTGAAGCCCAGCGCCGCCGCTGCCCAGCCCGAGTACGAGTTGAGCATCGACACCACCACCGGCATGTCAGCACCACCGATGGGGATGATGAG
>JGI12316J15310_10000042_pt64 | contig 36239 bp, 35 predicted proteins | sample MarCyaLeptolynsp_FD_15310 | JGI IMG/M metagenome (IMG submission 15310)
ATCACTGCCTGCCGCACTTCATCAGACACATGCGCAAGGTCTTCCTGCGCAATGCGGCGCAGGTCGGCCGGCATATCTATGCGGCTCAAAAAATCGGTCTGCTTCATCGGGGCGTGACCTTCGGCCATTCTCATATTCTCCAAAACAACACGGACATGCCGGGCTTACTGACTGCGATCCACAACAAAACGCGCCACGGCACGCAACGTGTCCGCACTGGCTCCAAACGGCGCCAGATGCGCACAGGCACTCTCAACCAGGTCTTCAGCTTTCTTGCGCGCCCCTTCAAGGCCTAGGAGCGTAACAAAGGTCGTGAGCCCATCATCCTGGCCGACGGGCTTACCAACCTGTTCTTCCGTACCGGTCACATCCAGCAGATCATCTGCAACCTGAAATGCAAGTCCCAGATCTGCGGCATATCCGGCCAGGGCCATACGTTCGCCCTCACCAGTACCAGCCAAAATAGCACCGGAAACGCAGGAAAACCGGATCAATTCGCCGGTTTTGAGCGCTTCCAGCTCCGCAATCGCGTCGTAACCCATGGTTTCACGGGCTGGCGAGATATCTATCATCTGCCCCCCAACCATGCCTGCAGCACCTGAAGCCTTGGCCAATTCCACCACCAGAGCGGCACGCACGGCAGCATCCCGGGATGTCGCAAACTCTCCAAGCACCTCAAAAGCCTGGGTGAGCAGAGCGTCACCAGCCAGAATTGCGATGGCTTCGTCAAATGCCTTGTGTACCGCGGGACGGCCCCGGCGGGTATCGCTGTCGTCCATCGCCGGCAGATCGTCGTGGATGAGCGAGTAGCAATGCACCATCTCGACGGCACAGCCCACACGCAGGGACTGAGCCGCGGGCACCCCAAAAAGCCCGGCGCTTTCCATGACAAGGAACGGCCGCAGCCGCTTTCCGCCGGAAAGAGCCGAGTAGCGCATGGCCTCGATCACAGGGCCTCGCGGACCTGCGACTTCGGGAATGAGCCGATCAAGTTCATTGGTCACAGTCTCAGCCGTGGACGCCATAAGGCCATCCAGATCGACCGCTGCGCCCGACACCGGGGCAGACGTGGCTGATTGCGGCCCTCCAGACGTTACCGCCGGAGCCGCTGCTTCACTTGCCAAAACTCAGCGCTCCCTACTCTGCCGCCGTAACGCGTTGTTCCGCGTTCTGATTTTCAAGAGCGGCCGCTTCCTTGGCACGCTCCACTTCAATCTCGGCTGCTTTCTTTTCAACAAGATCAACCAGATGGTCGATCATGCCGTCATTATCAATCTTGTGGTCAGCAACACCGGACACATAGACCATGCCGGTATTCTTGCCCGAGCCACCACCCGTGAAGCCGACATCCGTCATCATCGCTTCGCCGGGACCATTCACCACACAACCAATGACCGAGAGGGTCATGGGTGTAGAGATATGCTCAAGACGCTTCTCGAGGGTTTCGACTGTCTTGATCACCTCAAAGCCCTGGCGCGAGCAAGACGGGCACGAGATGATGTTGACGCCACGATGGCGCAGGTTAAGCGATTTCAGAATATCAAAGCCGACACCGATCTCTTTTACCGGGTCCGCTGAAAGAGACACGCGGATGGTGTCACCGATCCCCGACCACAACAGCATTCCCATGCCGATGGATGACTTGATGGTGCCGGACTGGAACCCCCCGGCTTCTGTAATTCCGAGATGAAGGGGATAGTCACACGCTTCAGCCAGTCCCTGATAAGCCGCTACTGCCAGGAAGACGTCAGAGGCCTTCACGGAAATCTTGAACTCGAAGAAGTCATTGTCCTCAAGAATACGCGCATGGTCGAGCGCACTCTCCACCATCGCTTCCGGGCACGGCTCGCCATACTTCTCAAGCAGGTCCTTTTCCAGTGACCCCGCATTCACGCCGATGCGCATGGCGCACCCATGGTCCTTGGCCGCCTGAACCACATCCTTCACACGCTGCGCATTCCCGATGTTGCCGGGGTTGATGCGAAGGCACGCTGCGCCCGCCTCCGCAGCTTCAATGGCGCGCTTATAGTGGAAGTGGATGTCCGCAACGATGGGGACATTCGACTGCGCGACAATGTCCTTAAGCGCGGCTGTCGAATCTTCGTCCGGACACGACACACGAACGATGTCAGCGCCAGCGTCCTCCAGAGCGCGAATCTGCGCCATCGTGGATTCCACATCAGGCGTCAGCGTGTTGGTCATGGATTGCACCGAGATCGGAGCATCTCCGCCCACGGGTACTTTGCCCACGTGAATCTTCCGGCATTCCCGCCTGTAGATGTCTCGGTAAGGTCGAACGCTGCTCAAGGCTGCCGCTCCAGTTCGTAATCAGTACACAATTCAGATTTTACGTAGCGTAATTGATGCCAGACCGAAACCCGCGAATGGCCGCATCCCAGTGACGTATATAGAACTCCAAAATAATATGGTCTGTGCACAAGTGACAGGTCACAAATCAACTTTTATTGGCAAAACTGTGATCTTGCCGCTCGTGGCAGATGAGCAACGGTCACCGCCAATGCCCCGAGCAAAACTATGGTTAAAGCCTTCAAAACCTGAACAAAATTGACCTTCTGTGTCTTGCACTGGCTTGGGCAAGCCCCCACACTCTACCCATATTCGGGGGCTACTTTCACACGATTGGGTCGGGCGCAAATACGCCTGTTCTCGTTTGATCTGTTACTTGGTGAGCAACTCACCCATAGAGACCGTTTGAGACGCATGGAATCTAAGCAGAATATTCAGACTACAGACGGCACAAAACCAGCCATGACCGTCGTCCTGGCGGAACCACGGGGCTTTTGTGCCGGTGTCGAGCGCGCCATCGACGTCGTCGAGCGTGCCCTCGACCGCTTTGGAGCGCCGATTTATGTCCGCCACGAGATTGTCCACAACAAACATGTGGTCGATGACCTTCGGGCAAAGGGTGTGATCTTTGTTGAGGAAGTCGATGAAGTGCCGGTTGGCGCAGTTACGATTTTCTCCGCACACGGCGTGGCCGAACGCGTCGAGGAGGACGCCGGCGAACGCGGCCTTAAGGCGATTGATGCCACCTGCCCGCTGGTCACCAAGGTCCACCGGGAAGGGCGCCGGTATGCCGAACAGGGCTACGATGTGGTGATGATCGGCCATCTCGGCCATCCGGAAGTGGAAGGCACGCTGGGACGTATTCCAGGCAAGGTGCAGGTCATTTCCGAACCTGAAGAAGTAAGCACCCTTACGGTCAGTGATCCCGAGCGCGTCGCCTTCGTCACACAGACCACTCTTTCCGTGAACGACACGCGTGACGTGATCGAGGCCCTCAAGACCAAGTTCCCGGCCATCGTCGGACCCGATGTGCGCGATATCTGCTATGCGACGCAGAACCGCCAAACAGCAGTCGCTGAAATGGCAAAGCACGTGGACATGATTCTCGTGGTCGGTGCCAAGAACAGCTCGAACTCGAATCGGCTGAGAGAATTGGGCGAAACCATCGGCGTGCCCAGCTATCTGATTGCCGATGCCAACGCCATGGAAGACGACTGGCTGACCGGAAAAACCCGGATCGGTCTCACTGCGGGAGCATCTGCTCCTGAAACCCTTGTTCAAGGCGTGATTGAGCGCTTGCGGACCACCAATGAGGTTGAGGTACGATCCCTCAACGTGATCCGCGAAAATGTGACGTTCAAATTACCCCGCGAACTGCTAGATGATCCTGAACCGTCCCGTGCGGCTGGTGCCTGACTCCCTCCCCGTCCAGCACCCAAGCCCTTAACCGACGTTCGATCCAAACCAGGAGTGACTGAAAAGTGTCCGTACCCGTAAGACAGATGGCCATGGTTGGCGCCTATGTGATGAAGCAGCGCCTTATGGGCCGCAAGCGCTACCCGCTGGTGCTGATGCTCGAACCGCTGTTCCGCTGCAATCTCGCCTGCCCTGGCTGCGGCAAGATTGATTACCCGGATGCGATCCTCAACAAGCGCCTCTCAGCGCAAGAGTGTTTTGACGCGGTTGATGAATGCGGCGCGCCCGTCGTGGCGATTCCCGGCGGCGAACCGCTGATCCACAAGGAGATCGGCGAGATCGTTGAAGGCATCGTGGCGCGCAAGAAGTTCGTGTCCCTGTGCACCAATGCCCTGCTGCTTGAGAAGAAGCTCAACCTCTTCAAGCCGTCTCCCTATCTGTTCTTCTCCGTCCATCTGGATGGTCTCGAAGAAGAGCACGACAAGGCGGTGGATCAGAAAGGCGTATTCAAGCGGGCCGTGTCTGCCATCAAGGCAGCGCAGGACGCTGGCTTCCAGGTCAACGTCAACGCCACGATCTTCGACAACATGTCAGCGGATCAGGTTGCAGCCTATCTCGACTACTGCACGGATATGGGCGTCTCGATTACCATCTCGCCGGGTTATGCCTATGAGCGCGCGCCGGACCAGGAGCACTTCCTGGAGCGCCGTCGCACCAAGGATCTGTTCCGCGATGTCTTCCGCAAGGGAGAAGAGCGCGTCAAATCCGGCAAGAAGAAGTGGGACCTGAACCACTCATCCCTCTATCTGGATTTCCTTGCCGGCAATCAGGATTACACCTGCACGCCATGGGGCATGCCGACACGGAACATCTTCGGCTGGCAGCGTCCCTGCTACCTGCTGAATGAAGGCTATGCCTCCAGCTTTGCCGAGCTGATGGAAGAAACCGAGTGGGAACAGTACGGCACCGGCAACTACGAAAAATGCGCCGACTGCATGGCACACTGCGGCTATGAGCCGACCGCTGCTGCTGACGCAGCCGCCCACCCCATCAAGACACTGCTTGTGTCGCTACGCGGTCCCAAGACCTCAGGCGACTTTGCTCCTGAAATCGACCTGTCAAACCAGCGTCGTGCGAAATACATCCACGAAGAACTGGTCGAGCAGAAGATGAAGGAAGAAGAGCAGCTGAAAGACCTACACGACCCCAAGAAGAGTCGGGACAAGGTCGCGGGAACAGCGGCCTAAGCTTTTAAATCCACGCGAACTGCCGGCGGCGAGACGCATCATCGCCGGCAGATCCTGTGGCCGCAGCACCAACCGCAAGATCGTCGTCATCACACGGATATCACCGCCCGGGCCAACCGCGCCGAGCGCTGCATGCGGCAGTGTATGTTCGACACTGTCGGAGATGGCACGCAAGGCAGTGAACGGAATACCCTTCTCACGCGCCACATGAGCCACCGCCCCACTTTCCATATCAACCGCATGCGCACCGGTCTTGCGTCCCAAAGCCCGCTTGGCGGCTTCATCCGTGACGACATCACTCGCGTCAGCCATATCGACATGTTTCAGGATGATACCGGACCGCGCAGCAGCTTCCGCCAGAAGCGGTGAAAACACGCGTGAGGTTTCGATGCGAGTTCCATCCCCCATGACGATGGCGCGGGCCAGCGCGATGTCGCCAGGCTTCAGCGCATCGGTGATGGCACCCGACACGCCATAGCTTAGAAGTGCAGAACAGCCGTGATCCTCGACAAACTCACGCGCGAGGTCTTCAGCCCTGGCAGAGGATGCGCCTGACACGCCGACCTTGAGTTCCGCCTCATCAAGCAGAACACCCAGGGATGCCTCTTCGGCTTTGACGCCGCAGACGATGCCAAGCCGTTTCATGAGAGAGTTCCTGTAATCAGATGATGCGTCGAATGTGCGTTGCGAGGGCGCTACATACCATACGCTACCTGCCTGTCATTGCTCTTCATCAGGTTCTCATACCGCGCCACAGCCCATAGCGGGAAGTAGGCCGCATAGCCGTGATACTTGAGATAGAAGACCTTCGGAAAGCCAGTGCCGGTGTAGAGCTTCTCGTCCCACCGCGCACCGTCGCGCTTTGCATTTTCGAGATAGGCAATGCCCTTGCGGACTTCGTCACACTCAACTTCGCCAGCGGCCATCAGCCCGAGCACCGCCCACGCGGTTTGTGACGCCGTCGACTCATGCACCTCGCTCTTGCGGTGCTCATGATAGGTAGCAAGGTCTTCACCCCACCCACCGTCAGCACGCTGGCGCGCCTTGAGCCAGGCGACAGAGCGCTGGATGTAAGGCGCGGACATGTCTTCGTCCACGGCATTGAGCGCGCACAGAACGGACCATGTGCCGTAGATATAGTTGGCGCCCCAGCGCCCCCACCAGGAGCCATCATCCTGCTGTTCGCGCTTGAGGAACTTGATGCCCAGAGCAATCTCCTTAGCGAAACGCTCCTTGTCCAGTTGCGCCAGGAACGACAGACACCGGGCCGTCACATCTTCCGTCGGTGGATCAAGCAGAGCCCCATGATCCGCAAAGGGAATGGAGTTCAGATAAAAATGCTCGTTCTCAGGCTCGAACGCGCCCCAACCGCCTGACGACGACTGCATCCCAACGACCCACTCAGCCGCACGCTCGATGCTCTCGTTGTATTCCGGCTTGCCGGTCCGGTGCATGGCCATCGCCACAACGGCTGTGTCATCCACATCCGGGTAGTAGTCATTGTTGTACTGGAATGCCCAGCCGCCCGGGCGTACATCCGGCCGACGCACGGACCAGTCGCCGACAACATCAAGTATCTGCTTGTCCTTGAGCCAGTCCAATGCACCGTCCAGCTCTTTGTCACCAGCCTCAAGGCCGGCTTCCATCAGTGCGTGGGACGCGAGACACGTATCCCATACGGGAGACACACAGGGCTGGCAGTAAAGCTCTTCATCCGTTTCAACCAAGAGCCGCTCAATCGACTCCTTGGCGATCATCAGATTGGGATCATCCTTGGGATAGCCCAGAAGGTCGTATGCCATCACGGAATTGGCCATGGCCGGGTAGATCGCCCCCAGACCATCAACACCGTTGAGCCGCTCCGTGAAGAAGTCGACGGCCTTGTTGACGGCCCGCTTGCGCAGGCTCTTGGGGAAGGCCGGCTCACAGAACCGCAGAACCTTGTCGAGCACCAGGAAGCAGTCGCCCACAAAGGTCCCGTTGGGATTGATGTTGTAGACCTTCTCGTCTTCCGGCGGCGTCACAAACAGCTCGCGGATACTGATGCCCGTCGGATTGCGCGCCTTAGCCTTGAGCGAGCACAGGATCAGCAGTGGCGCAATCACCGTGCGCGACCAGTAAGCGATCTTCGACATGTGGAACGGGAACCATTGCGGCAGCAGCATCACCTCAACGGGAATGACCGGCACACCGCGCCAGGGGATCTGCTCAAACAGAGCCAGCATGATCCGGGTAAAGACGTTAGCCTTGGAGGCGCCGCCCTGCGCCAGCACCCACTCGCGCGCCTGCGCCATGCGCGGCGCATCAATGTCTTCGCCGGTCAGTTTCAGTGCCCAGTAGGACTTGATGGTGGCGGAGATATCCCCTTCCCCATCCTGAAACAGCGGCCAGCTGCCATCCTCGTTCTGAATGCGCTTCAGATATGTGGCGATCTTGGCTTCCTTGGCCGGATCAACCTCATCAAGGAAGTGCTGCAGCAGAACGTATTCGGACGGAATGGTGGAATCCGCTTCGAGCTCGAAAACGATGTGGCCGTCCTCGCGCTGCATGTCGAGTAGCCGGTCGGCCTGCGTTTTGATGAGTTCCTCGCGCGCAAGACGCTCTGCGGCGCCATCAGCGTCATTCGAGGGGCCGAATTCAACAACAGTCACGGCAAATCACCTGTTCTGGGGTGGCGCGAAAGCGCCGAAAATCGGAAAATTGTGCAGCGCGATATTACAGCGCTGGGAGGGGGCGCCGCAAGCAAACTACCGTGATCTAGGCAGCGTCCATCCGGGCAAGAACCATATCTGCCGCCTTGCCGCCGGAGCGGATGGCTCCCTCAATGGTAGCCGGAAGACCCGTATCGACCCAATCGCCTGCCAGAAGCAGGTTTTCAATGTCGGTCTTGGTGCCCGGGCGTTTCGCCACGCTCTCCGGAGATTGGTCAAAGGTTGCCCGCTTTTCCTTGATGATCTTGCCGGCCACATAGTCCCGGTCAATCAGGCCAAGCGCAAAGCGGGTTTCTTCCCAGAACAGCGGCAGAAGCTCCTCGGACGGCCGGTCCACCAGATCACCGGCAGCAGATACCGTCAGGCTGACAATATGGCCGCGAACAAAGGCCCAGTGTGCATGGGCGTTTATGAGCCCGATCACCCCAACGCCGTCAGGCCGGGGCGCAGGGCGCTTCAGCTTGAAATGGACATTGATGATCGTCTCACCCTCGCCGGGAACGTCCATATCGGGCAGAACATCCTTCGCCCGCTGCGGCGGAACCGCAAGGATGACTGAATCATGCGGCTGCACCTGCACGGTCCGCTCACCAAAGGACAAAGACGTGATGCGCCCGTCCTTGGTCTCGAAGGCGCGCAACCGCGTATTGAACTGCACCGGCCGGTTGGTCCGCCCGAGCATCCTGACCGCCGGGTCGACAAAGGCTGACCCAAGTCCCTTCTTGGCCGTCAATGGCCGACAGGCCTGCTCGCCCCGGAGGAAGGTTTCTTTCATCACCGGCCACAGAAGCTTCGCCGAACCCTTCTCCGGCAGGGTGTTCAGCACGGCCACGACCATGGGCTCCCAGAACCGCTGGAAGAGCGTGCCGCGGGTCGGGATGATATCGGCCACCGTCTGGTCCGCCTTGGCAAAGGGCAGCTTAAGGCCGGGCAGATAATTGTGCAGCCGGGTGTCGAGGACGCGGCGGTCAGCCGATGCGACCCACCACGGGATCGGCCCCCAGTTGGGCTTCAGAGTCCAGCGCTCTCGCGTTTTGGCATCAATGAAAGGAAAGGCCGCCTTCGGTGGGCTGGACATGGCGTCACCAGACCCAATGGCATCCAGATAGGCCAGCGCGGACTTGTTGCCGCTGAGAACAAGGTGGTTCCCGTTATCGATGATATGATCGAGCGTCTTGTCATAGTAGGAGCGGCACCGGCCACCGGCATGGCCGGCTGACTCGTAGACCTGCACGGGCACACCGGCCGCCTCAAGCTTTACAGCTGCCGACAGGCCGGCAAGCCCGGCGCCGATAATGTGAACGGTAGGCATGACTCAGCCCCCTTTCACAGCGGCACGGCGGGGCGGTGCAAAGAGATAGCGCAGGGCAATACCGAGCTTGGCAGCCTTGCCGAGCTTTACCGGCTCGCCCAATGCAAAATCGCGGTCTTCCATCATGCGCAGATAGCGCTCATAGACCCCCATCATCAATAGCGCGGGACGAACCTCACGCCAATTGAGGTGCGTCAAAAGCGCCTGTGTCTCGCCAAACCAGCCGCGGGCCTCACGGCCAAGCCGCCGGGCCACATCCTGAACAGCCGGATCGCGTGCAATTTCGTGCGGGTCCCGCGAAGAAATTCCGCATTCATCGAGGAGTTCTTCCGGCAGGTAGACGCGCCCCATCTCCGCATCCTCGTCGACATCCCGCAGGATGTTGGTCAGCTGGAGTGCATTGGCGAGAGCAATGGCGAAGCGGTCTTCGACTTCACCACGCCCGGCGCCGAAAACCGGCATGGACAACAGTCCGACCGCCCCGGCCACCCGCCGGCAATACGCCATCAGGCGGTCATGGCTTGGCGCCACAAGCGGGCCTTCCACATCCATTTCCATGCCTTCAACCAGCATCTCGAACTCATGCCGATCGAGGTTGTAGCGCTTTATAGCGGGAAGCAAAGCAACACCAACGGGCGTATCCGGCGTGCCCGCATAGCAGCGGTCAATCTCTTCCCGCCATGCGGCAAGGCCGGCCATACGCTCGTCATAGCTGCCGCCTTCATCAGCGACATCATCCACCTCACGGGCGAAGGCATAAATCGCGTACATCGCCTCTCGCCGCTCACGCGACAAAATGCGCATCCCGGCAGCAAAAGACGTTCCCGACCGCTTGACGATGGCAGCAGCATGTTCCGCCGCAGCTTCGGCACTCATGCCGCGCCCGTCAGTACCGAGCACCCCCGCGGCTTGGTCCGCCATCTGTTCCGACCGGATTGTGCTCATGCGGCGGCCTCGACAGGCAATCTGCCCCGCCCGCCTTTGAAGAAGCCGACAATTGCGCCGACAATGCCCGCAACCACAAAGTCAGGTTTTGTAAGCTTGACCCGCGCAGCAAGCGGATCACCGGCTCGAAGCTTCGTTGCCAGTCGCCGGGCCAGTCTGATGATGATTTCCGATTCCATTGCCAGCCGGCGCGAGGTCAGGGCTGCGGGTAGATGTGCCGCATGCGCCAACTGGCGGTCCACATCATCCAGAAGCCGGTCAAGGACAATCCGCAGGCCCGGTGTCAAGGCGGACCCGCGCAGATCGCTGTTCTCCGCGCCGGTTTCCTCAAGCCACTCTTCCGGCAGATAGGAGCGGTCCATCGTCATGAAGTCTTTGCCGCAATCCTGCAGATGGTTGACCAGCTGCAACGCCGTGCACAGGCCATCCGAATACGGATAGACCTTCTCTCCCGCATCGCTTCCTCCTTCATGAAGATCGACCAGGAAACGTCCGACAGGATCAGCCGACATCCGGCAGTAACCATGCAACTCTTCGAGCGTGCGATAGCGGGTCTTTTGGGCATCCTGCCGGAAGGCGTTCAGCAATACTCGCGGATGTCTTACATCCAGCCCCTGCTCGTCCAGCAGCCGTGCGAGCGTGCCACCGCGAGTGGAATGATCCGCGTCCAGCAGATCCGCATCGAGCACATCGAGCCGCGCAAGTTTATCGCTCGGCGACAATGCCGGATTGTCGGCTATGTCGTCAGCTGCCCGGGCAAAGCCGTAGAAACAGGCAATCACCGGCCGCAAATGCGCCGGCAGAAGAAAAGACCCGACGGGAAAATTCTCATCCGCGGCAACCTTGCCCGAGGGTGTTTCCGTCTTGCTTACAGGGCCCGGATCAGCACCGGCAGCAGTCCCGGCAGGCACCATCCGGGAGGCGGAACCAACCGCACTGGCATTCTGGGTATCCATTGCTGACGGGACGCCTTGTTGGAGTTGGGACACTTCGCCGGATTCGACCGACCGCACGCTATCGCGTCCCCCTTACGGCGGCAAGAAAAGCAGGCGTGAATGCCGGTTTCCCCTGTGATACCCCTATGTCCGGCATCCAACCACCTGTTCCAAGATAGGTTCCATGAATTTTCTGCACGACCTTGTGACGCTCGAGTTAAGCGCCCTGTCACTTCTCGCCCTTGCGGCCTGGATTTACCTCACCTGGGCAAGAGCCGGCTTCTGGAAGGCAAACATATGGTTGGCCCCCGAACCGCCGACAACAAACCCGACCAACTCGTCAGTAGCCGTTGTCATCCCGGCACGCGATGAAGCCGAGACAATAGAAACCACACTTAAGTCCCTGACATCGCAGACTTTTTCGGGGTCATTGCGCATTTTTGTTGTCGATGACCAAAGCAGCGACGGGACCGGCGAGATTGCGCGGGCCGCATCGACCGACAGGGTAGCGGTAGAGGTCATTTCCGGGATGGATCTCCCTGCAGGCTGGAGCGGCAAGGTCTGGGCCATGGCGCAGGGCGTGGAAGCCGCAGACAACCTCCCGGCAGCGCCCGACTACATTCTGTTGACGGATGCGGACATCGAGTACGCACCAGACGCACTTGCAAAAATGGTGACGAAGGCAGACGCGAACTCGCTCACTTTCGTGTCGCTGATGGCGCGCCTGGATGCCCGTGGCCTCTGGGGCAAGCTCATGGTGCCGGCGTTCATTTACTTCTTCCAGCTCATCTATCCCTTCCGCCGGGCGAACACCCGGTATGACGCCCTGGCTGCAGCCGCCGGCGGCTGCTTTCTCGTTCGCTTTGACGCATTGGGCGCTGCCGGTGGCATGAAGGCAATCAAGAGCGATATCATCGATGACTGTGCCCTGGCGCAGGCGCTCAAACGCTCCCGCCCCGCCCATGACACGCTGACGGCCCTAACCCATGACGTGCACTCGCGCCGGGATAACCGGACCCTTGAAAGCATCTGGAACATGGTCGCCCGCACGGCCTTCACCCAACTGCGCTACAGCTGGCTGGTGCTGGCCGGGACGCTCGCCGGGCTGATGCTCACATTCGTCATCCCGGTCTGGGGACTTATTGCCTGGGTATTTGGGTCAGCAGGCTGGCATGTGGGCGTCATGTGTCTGGCGGCCTTCCTGCTGATGGCACGCACCTACAGGCCCACCATAGGTATGTACGGCCTCTCATGGGGTTGGGCCTTTACGCTGCCCGCCGCATCCATCTTGTATGCCGGAGCGACAGCCGCCTCGGCGATACGTCATGCAAGAGGCTCCGGCGCTCGGTGGAAGGGACGCAGCTATCCCGCCGCATAAGCCGCGCAACACATGACCAGACTAGGACGGTCGGTCCCAGAGGCCTTCGCCCGCAAACCACGCCAGTAGATCGGCCAGCGTCTGGTCCAGTGTATATGCCCGAGCCGGCAACAGCGCCTGCAACCGCGTCTGATCAAAGATGACGGGGCGGCGCGCGAGCCGGACCCCTGTGACCGGCGCCTTTGGTGCTTTGTGGGTGAGATGGGTCGAAACAAACTCATCCAGCACGGCAAATGCCTCAGCCACCACCCCCGGCACCTTGGCCGTCGGCATCGCGACGCCACTAACGCTCTGAAGGCGAACAAGCAGATCAGACAGCTGTATGTTGTCACCGGCCAGAAACACGCCATGCGGCGGGGTTTCGGTTGTCAGTAGGGAAACAATCCAGGATGCCATGTCACGCACATCGGCAACATTCATCCATGTCTCCAGATATGCCGGCGTCTTGCCGCTGACAAAATCCAGCACCATCCGGCTTGGCGGCGTGAGGCTTATGTCACCGGGGCCCATGGGCATTGTCGGAATGGCGATCCGGACCGGCACTCCCTCCAGCGCCGCCTTTCTGGCGGCCTCTTCAGCCAGCCACTTCGACCGCGGATAGGCACCGAGCATGGCCTCAATCGGAGGCAGATCGCTTTCGCTAATACGCCGGGGCTCTCCACCGACTGGACCTGAAACCCGCGTGGTAAGCGACGACACATGCACAAAGGCAGATACGGACCGCCTATACGCTTCATCAAGCATCACCTGCGTTCCGTGATGGTTCACCCGGTCGAAGTCAGCCGCATTGCGTGTCCAAAGATGCGGGATGGCCGCCAGATGGATCACAGCGGAAACGCCCTCATACGCTTCCCGCACTGCTGCGGGATCGGTAACGCTTCCCTCTATCCACGTAAGCCCCGTGGCCGCGGCCCCGGAATTGATATCCAGAACGCGAACCTGTCTCCCTGACGCGAGAAGAGACGCCACCACGTGCCGCCCCAGAAAACCGGCGCCACCGGAGACAAGAACAAGATCAGAGGTCATTGGCGCCGCGCAGCTCTGTCAGCGATGAGACGGGCTTACAGATGCCAAGTCCTGTGTCCCAGGCGGATGACACAACGATCATGTCGTCCAGCAGCAGTGCAGATGTTGCAGCACCCGGCATCTGGCCGTGTACACCTTCGACAGTCTGCCGGGAGGACCCGTCAGCGGACGTAACAACCACACGGCTTGGCGGCAGGTCACTCCAGCCATTCATGTGCAGGAACAGATCAAAAGGGTTGGGATGAACCGCCGTGACACTTTCACCGTCGGACGTGACACTCACATTGTCCGGACCGCCTTCAAACGTCACAACCTGCAACGGAGTCAATTCGCCATCGAGCAGACCGGACGTCTCATAGACACGCAATTGACGATCCCTCGATGCCGTCATGAGAACATGCCGGCCATCCTCTGCGACGGCCACACCATTGGCGAACGCAACATCATCAATGAGTGTTTTGCTGCTGGCACCGCCATCGAGAAAATGTGCAACCCGCAATCCTGACGCATTCGGCTGAAAGACCCTTTCAGCCCAGACGCCCCACGCGCCGCACCGGCTTTGATCAAATGTAAAAACCGCTGTGTCCGGATCGACAAGAGCAACATCATTCGCACGGCAATAGGCACTGCCCTCGCCTTTTCCGACGAGCGTCAAACCTGCCTCACCAACGTCAAACAGAAGAAGGTCAGCGGCGGACGTATCATGCGGATCAGCCAACCGGCTGACGACCGCCAGCCGATTGCTATCGCCGTCCTGATACAAGCCGACGCCGTGCGGGTGCATGTGCTGATCGCCCACATCCACCAGATCAAACATCATGGCCCTGAGCGGGTCCTGTTCAGATGCATCACCAATTTGGCTCACCGGCAACGAATAGAGCCCGCCATCTGGCGGGTGCCTGCCCTCATCCATTGCGTCCATGACGGCGAACCTGTCATAGGCGCTGAGGATCAGGCGGTCATGGTGCCTATCAAGCACCATGTCCTCGATACCGAAGATGGGTTGATCGCCGCCATCAAGAACAGGTACCTGCTGACAGGAATACCCGGAGCCGGTGTCTGACTGCTCACTTGTCTGAGCCGCTGACGGGATGAGCACAAGCCACACGGCACCGGCAATGACCACGCCCCGGATCACCAGCACCTGCGTCCTGAGACTGTGACGTGAGAAGACCACCCTGTTCAACCTTCAAGCGACTTTGCTGCCCGGACGCGCATACCCGCCGCGTTCAACGAATGCGCCGAGGCGATCCTCCACCAATGCAGCAGAGCGGTCGGAATAGTCAAACCGGTTCTTCTCAAACCCGGCTACCGATCTCAGATAAGCCTCGAAGCGTGGACGAACCGTATCGAAACCCGGCAGACCAAGTTCTCCGTATACCCGCTCAAGTTCCGGGACCGGATTACTGTCCAGGTTCTCATAGGCGATCTCGACTTTCTGTGAATCGGGGATCGACGGCCACTGCGCGTCAATCAGCCCCATGATGCGCTCATAGACGGACAGGACGGCCTCATCGATGTCCACATGATCATAGGGCTGCAGCGCCAATTGCTTGAACAGCTTGGCGTAGAAGTTCCGCATGCTCTCAAACACTTCATACGGGTTGCGGCGAATGTGAATGAACAGGGCATCGGGATAGAGCCTGTGCAGCATCCCAACCCGGCTGGTATAAACCGGGTTCTTGATCAGCAGGCGCTTGCGGTCCTGCTGCAGCCAGAGCTTGTGCATGAAGTATGTGAATGTCTCCTGCCACTGCTCTACTTCTGCTTGCGTACATCCATCAAAGAACAGCCCCCGGCCCACATGGAAATCAAAGGCCTTGGGGAAATAGATGCCGTGATAGAAGGACAGCGGAGACATGTTCGCCAGCGCGATCTCGTCTTCCTGGGGCGAGTCAGGCCGAACGGGAATATTGTCGATGTACCGGGTCTCGGGCAGGGCACGGTCAATCACCGGCTTCAGCGCCCGTCCCAGCAGCAGCATGTCCCAGGGCAGACCGGTCGCGACCGGAGGCACAAACCCGAAATCGTCCTGCACCATGAGATTGTAGAGATGGGTGGTGCCGCTGCGCCAATGCCCGACAATGAAGACCGGTGGCGGCATGTCACCGGCCGCATTCAGTTTGGCGCGCGTGTAAATCTTCTCAATCGCCGAAATGGGTGTCCGTCCGATAACCGCGCCCAGCAGCCCCAGAACACCCGGGAGTGAGGACGCAGGAATACCTCCGCTATCGGCAAGCACTGAGGACAGTGTGCCGTAGTTGCTGCCATTCAAGGGATGCATCTTTATTCCGGTCCTGCGGCGATCTGGGCTGCTTTCTTGGAGAGGGCCTCAGAAATCACATCCGCACCCTGACGCGCAAGAGCAGACAACTCCGATCGCCTGCGCGCAGCCTCGCTTACGCCATTGTACTGCACATCGGCAATGCCCGCCTTGCTCGCACCGGCAACGACATAGACGAGTTGCACTGGATCACCGGATTTGCGGATCAACTGCGTTTCCACAACAATCGAGCCAGCAGGTCCATCGGCACTGCCAATCGTCTCAAAACTGATCGGCAGGGGTTTGGCAAAACGGCTCACATAGTTGGCGATCACAAAGGACCGGTAGGCCGCGACCACCTGGTCCTTCTCTTCTGCCGAGTAAGCCCTGAAAGTGGACGGGCCAATCGACTGGGCCGTCAACGCGCTGAGATTGTAGGTCTTGTCCACAACCGCGCCGATATAGTCCGACGCACCATCGGTCCCGAGCCCTTGGCCATTGGCCATGAGGTATGACAGCCCGTCGTGCAACTCCTCGGCAAAGCCAACCGCTTCTTGAGAGGTTGGTGCCTCTGCATGGGCGGCGCCGCTGACAAGGGTCAGGGCTGCAAGCGCCGTCATCACCGACAACGTCGCCGCCGTCAACAGTGACCTGAATGTGGATATCTGTCTTTGTGAGTGCGCAAATGCCGCAATGCCTGCCATATTGTCGTCCTGTTTCATCGCGATGTGCCTTCAGCAACCTGTCCCGTCCGGGACGACGCTGCCTGTCATGTCAGGCATGTATGTTGACCACCAAAGATGCACCATAGCTGAATGGCCCAAATTCTAGCGACTCTCGTTTCAAACATCACCCGCCTGCCAGTTCTGACCCTTGTAGTGCTTGCGCTTGGCACGATTGCGGCAGGCTGGTTCGCGGTGGCTCAATTTCGTGTGAATACCGACCAGTCCTCGCTGATTGCGCCGAATTCCGAGTTTCAGCAGCGGTTTGACGTCTTCAGGGACGCTTTTCCGGCCTACAAGCGCACCACACTTGTGGTGGTGGAATCAGCATCCCGCACATCCGCCGCAAATGGCGCCGCCGACCTGGCAGATGCCCTGTCTGACCGCACGGATCTGTTCCAGTCCGTCTTCACCACAGCCTCTATGCCCTTCTTCCAGAAGAATGGCCTGCTTTATCTGGATGTAGATGCGGTCACCGCCCAGCTCGATGCCATCGTTCAGACACAACCCGGCATTGCTGTTGTTGCCAACGAGAAAGGTCTGGCCGGCCTCCTGTCCCTGTTACGCCAGGGCATAGATCAGACGGACAGCTCGGGCACCCTCAACCCGTCGCTGACGGCCCTCGCCCACGAGCTCACCCGCGCGGCTGAAAGCCTGCCCGGCGCGAATGAACAGCCTTTGCGGTTCAGCCTTGGGGCTCTGGCATCAGACGATACCGAAACCGCGATCGAGCTCATTTCCATCCGTATCCGCGAAGACACGACGGACTTCCTGTCTCCCAGAGCAAAGCTGGATGTCATCCGCACCACGGCAAGCGATCTTGGTCTGACAGAGGAAAACGGGTTCACCATCCGGCTGACCGGCAACATCCCGTTGTCCGTCGATGAACTCTCTCAGGTCCGCGAAAGCCTTGGTCTTGCGGGCACCCTCTCCCTGATCATGCTGGCAGTTGTTCTGGGTGTCGGTGTCCGGTCCGCCAGGATTGTCAGCGTCATGGTTCTGACCCTGGCGCTCGGCGGCATCTGGTCGATGGCGTGGGCGATGCTCAGCATCGGAGAGGTCAATCTGCTGTCAGCCAGCTTTGCGGTGCTGTTCGTCGGCCTTGGAATTGACTTCGCCATTCACTATGCCCTGCGCGCGCAGGAAGATGTGGAAAAGGGCGCGCAGACAAAGCCGGCCCTCATTGCCGCCGCCCGCGATGTGGGCCCGGCCATTGCGCTGGGCGCCGTCACGTCGGCCATCGGATTCCTGTCATTTTTGCCAACAGACTACAAAGGCTTTGCTGATCTGGGTGTCATCGCCGGGGGCGGCATGGCGCTGGCTTTTCTTGCTGCGTTGACGGTTATCCCCGCAAGCCTTGGCGCTTTCGGCATTCCGGCACACCGGAACGCCGGCAACGGATTTGGCGCAGCAACTGGTGCCCTCTTCGCCGCGAGCCAGACACATGCACGGCTTATCGTGATCAGTGCGATACTGGTGGGATTGGCATCAGCAGCCATCGCCACGCAGGCCCGGTTCGATTTTTCAACCCTAGCCCTCAAGAACGATCAGTCGGAACCCATTCTGGCCCTGGCCGACCTGCAGGAACGCGGCCTGGTTACCGACTACGCCGCCTATGTCATCGCGCCGTCGCTGGACGAGTCCGAAACACTTTCAACGCGTCTTGCCGAGCTGCCCACAGTTGGCAGAGTACAAACGGCAACCAACCTTGTGCCGCAGGACCAGGATGAAAAACTCGCCGCCATTCAGGATGCGGCCTTCCTGTTTTTCCCTGTGTTCGGCAAGATCAGCGGGCCGGCAGCGGACGTTCCGGATGATCTGAGCCTGCCGACAACAAATCTCAAAGAGTCGGATCGCAAAGCCGTTGAGCATCTGAATGCCGCCCTCGCCGGACTGTCTGAGCCGCAGCGTGATCAGCTCAACACATTGCTGGCAGACCAGCTGACCCGCGATCTCACCCGCCTGACGGACATTTTCAACGCAGAAAAGATCACATCGCTGGAGCAGGTGCCCGCACCAATGCGGGACCGGTTTGTATCAGACAGCGGCAAGGCACTTGTGGTGGGCCTACCGCAGGGCGACGTGACGCGCACAGAAGACCTTCGCGCCTTTGTCGCGGACGTAAAGTCTCTGTTCCCGGACAGCACCGGCCGCGCGGTTGTTGAAGCCACCGTCGGCAACATCGTGGTCAACGCTTTCATCACGGCACTGGTCCTGGCCCTGATCGCAGTCACCCTGGTTGTGTTTATTGCCACACGCAGTTTGGCGGACACCGGTCTCGTCTTGCTGCCCCTGCTGCTTGCTGCCCTTGCCACAACCGCCACCGGCGTACTCATCGGCATGCCGTTCAACCAGGCCAATATCATTGTGCTGCCGCTCATCATGGGTCTGGGCGTCGACAACGGCATTCACGTGTTGATGCGCTATCGCAAGGATGGGTCGCTGGACAGTCTGCTGAAATCCTCAACGCCGCGGGCGATCGTTCTGAGCACGCTCACGACCATTGGAGCGTTCGGGGCCCTGAGCGTCTCTATCCACGCGGGCACCGCAAGCATGGGCATCCTGCTCACAATTGCCATGCTTTACCTGCTGATCTCAACGGTCTTTGTGCTGCCCGCGCTCCTGCGGCTCAGAGAAGGGTTTGGCCGAGCGGGCACCTGATCCTGAGGCCATGGTCAGAAAAATGCTTCGCGAAAGGCAATTGCACTTTGGCCGGTAAGCGCGGTCTAATGGCAAAAATGCCTTGAGGGAAACATCCTTGATGACCGGACAGTCACCGATCAACGAACAACGCATCGGCCTTTTCGCCACCTGCCTCGTTAATACCATGCGGCCACGTGTGGGCTTTGCCGCCCTGAAGCTTTTGGAAGATGCTGGATTTGACGTCAGCGTCCCTGGGGATCAGACCTGTTGCGGTCAGCCAAACTACAATTCAGGGGACCGGGAGAGCGCACGCGCCTTTGCCCGGAGCTTTGTTTCGCTGTTCAACGACTATGACTATGTGGTCGTGCCGTCAGGTTCCTGTGCCGCTATGGTGAAGGTCCACTACCCCAAACTCTTCACTGAGGATGAGCCAGAGCAAGCTGCAATGGAGCAAATTGCAGCACGGACGTTCGAGCTTGTTTCCTTCCTGACTGACATTGCCGGCGTGACTGATGTTGACGCCGCCCACGCCACGACCGTCACCTATCACGACGCCTGTTCGGGACTTCGCGAACTCAAGATCAAGCAGCAGCCCCGCAACCTGCTTGCCTCCGTGGACGGCCTTGAGCTGAAGGAAATGGAGGACGCTGAGGTGTGCTGCGGCTTCGGCGGCCTGTTTTGCGTCAAATATCCCGACGTGTCCGGCGAAATGGTGCGCAAGAAATCGGAAGAGATCGTCAAGACCGAAGCCGACGCCATCGTGACAGGCGATGTCGGGTGCCTGCTCAACATTGAAGGCGCCCTGACACGGCGTGGCGAGACAACCCGCGCCTATCATGTGGCAGAGGTCCTGGCGGGCTTCGACAAGGAGGACGTCTCCTGATGCATGTCACATCCGAGAAATTTCAGGATAACGCCAAAGCCGCCATCGACGATGATCAGCTGCAGGCGGGCCTGTTTATCTTTGGCAAGATATTCCCGCTTCTGCGCGAGGCGACCGCAAGCAAACTGCCGGAGTTTGAAGCGCTGCGTGACAGCGCCCGCGACATCAAGATCGAGACTCTCAACAATCTGGGCACCTATCTGGAAGCCTTCGAGGCCCGTGTGGAAGAAGCCGGCGGGCGCATCCACTGGGCGCGCACGGCGGAGGAAGCCAACACAATCGTTGAGCAGCTGTGCGCGGAAAGCGGCGGCAAGGACATCATCAAGTCCAAGTCCATGGTAACCGAGGAACTGGAACTCAACGACCATCTGATCGGCAAGGGCTACAACGTCGTCGAGACGGACCTTGGCGAATACATCATTCAGCTGCGCAACGAGAAACCGTTTCACATTGTCGGCCCTGCCCTGCACCTGAATGCCGGACAGGTGTCAGACACCTTCTACGAAGCTCACAAGAAATATGGGCGCACGGAACGCGTGGAAGACAAGGTCAAACTCGTGGAAGAGGCCCGCATCGTCCTGCGTGAGCGCTTCAAGAATGCGGATGTCGGCATTACCGGCGCCAACTTCCTTGTCGCCGAGACCGGCCAGATTGTTCTGGTGACCAATGAGGGCAATGCCGATCTCACGGCAACTCTGCCCAAACGCCACATCGTTGTGACCGGCATTGAGAAAGTGGTGCCAACCCTTGATGACCTGTCGGTGTTCCTGCGCATCCTTGCCCGCTCGGCCACGGGCCAGGATACATCCAACTATGTGTCCCTTTACTCCGGCCCTCGCCGCGCCCGCGATGCAGACGGCCCGGAGAGTTTCGATATCGTGCTGGTGGACAATGGCCGTACCGACATGCTGGGAACGCCGGTTGAAGAAATGCTGAGATGCATCCGATGCGGCGCATGTCTCAACTCCTGTCCGGTCTTCACGACCGTCGGCGGCCAGTCCTATGGCTCGGTCTATTCAGGCCCCATGGGTGCTGTGTGGACGCCCGCCCTTGCCAGCGTTTCCAGCGCTGCCAAGCTGCCGAATGCGTCAAGTTTCTGCGGCAAGTGCGAAGAAGTGTGCCCGGTCCGCATTCCCCTGCCCTCGATGATGCGTCACTGGCGCGAAAAAGAGTTCGAGGCCCATCTCACCCCGTCTGGCCAGAGATGGGGGCTTGGCATGTGGGCATGGCTTGGCAGGCATCCGTCCCTGTACAGGGCGGCAACAAGCATCACCGGAATGGGGTTACGGCTGATATCCAAAGGCCGGCGTGGCCGCCGGTTCGTCACCGGCCTGCCCTTCATCGGACAGGGGTGGACGCAGTCCAGAGACCTGGCAGCACCGGCAGAGCCGACTTTCCTTAGTCAGTACAAGGAAGGGCGCAGACGATGAGCAACGCCAGAAACGCCATCTTCGCCAAGATCAAGGCGGCTGATGCAAAACGTGGCAAATCGTCCCCCGCCGAATCGCGGGCGCGCCTTGAAACACCGCCGGCCCAGCTGGTGCCCGCCATGGGCAAACCCGCCCCGGAGGACGCGCGCGACATATTCATCACCAAGGCACTTGAGTTGGGCTGCACGGTGGCTGACTGCCAGTCCTTTGAGGACGTGCCGGCAAAGGTGAACGCTTACCTCGAGGATCAGGACAGTCCGCAGCAGATCATCATCCCCGCCGACACCGACCTGTCATCACTTGGCTGGCAGGCGGCACGCATCTCAGCTTCCTCACAACTTGATGCGCAGGTTCTGGACGGTGCCACTTCAGTAACAAGAGCCATTGCCGGCGTGGCGGAGACAGGCGCAGTCGCTGTTGCATCCGGCACCAACTATCCAGTGAGCCTGGGGCTGCTTCCCGACCGCCATATCTTCGTGCTCAAGGTGGACGAAATCAAAGGCGGCTATGAAGACGTCTGGCGTATCGGGCGGGCAGCAAAGGACAATCAGGGCATGTCCCGCGCGCTGAACCTGATCGGCGGGCCCTCCCGCACGGGGGACATCGAAGCCACACTGGTGATGGGTGCCCATGGACCACGGACGGTCCACATCATTCTTGTGAGTTAGCGACACTCGTCTCTGCACAACAAAAAAGCCTGCCCGATCTTTCCGATCGGGCAGGCTTCTTCAGATTTCTACCGGAGGCCGGCAGCTAGGCTGCAGCAGCTCCTGCCTGCTGGGCCGCAGCAAGATGATCGCGGAAGACCTCCCGGTATGTCTCGGGTTTTGACACCCCAAGCTGCTCGCGGACGCTATCCAGCGGCGCTGTCAGGAGACCTTCCCAGTCTTCACCAGCCCACCAGGTTGCCTTGCGGCCATGACGGTAGCCTTCCCAGATGGCTTTCCAGATGCGCTTGTCACCGGACTCACGCACGCCACCACGCGCGCCAAAGTAGATGATCATCGCAATGCCGATATTGCCGAGCTGGGCATAGGAAAAGGCCAGCAGGGAGAGTTCGCCCAGACCGTCCCGACCGTACCCCGTTGTCACATGCCACAAGTCGTGCATGTCACGGGTGCGGTTGCTGTAGAGCTCCTGGTCAGCGGTGCGGAAGTACCGGCCACCCTCTTCACTGGCATCAGCCAACCCATCTGCCGACAGGTTCTCGCGCTCAACAAAGGCAAGGTACTCGCGACCCAGCGATCCTTCCGGCATGGCGCGCAGGGCGTCGCGGTCATTCAGACGGTCAGCAAGGCTTTCCCGGCTGGCCATGACACGGCGACCTACGGCCGTTTTGCAGAAGCGCCGATATGTCTTTTCACGCGACGGACCGCTCATCGCCTTGATGATGCGGAATACCTGCGCTGTGTCTTCCGGGTCCTGCATGAGCAGACGCATGGCCTGCATGGCAGCGCGAGGCTGATACCAGGCAGAGTCCTTGATCTCGATTTCCGGCTCTTGGCTCTTGGGCGTCGATCCCATGGCTGTAGCTCCTCCCGACAATTATGTAAGTAAGGTGGGGTCCCTTTGCCGCACGTGCAAGACTTTTATGCGTGTGTCTTAAGAATTCCCAAGATTCTGGGCTTCCTGGATGGCCGCCGACGCAGCCAACTGACGTTCTTTCACCTCGGGATCGACACTGTTGATGGCATCACTCTGGGCCACAGAGTCGAAATCATCCGCCATCCGGGCAAATCTGGCGGCGGTCGCATCTTTGAATTCGCCGTGGGTGAAGGCGTAAAGGCGGTTTTCAAGAATGCACTCCACCACCCGCTCACCAACCGCTTCGGCTGGAATGCCGGCAGCTACAGCCTCGCTGGCCTGGGCGATCGTGTCTTCGTCGGGCTGGTTGCCGTCGCCGTACTTTGCGGACCGCGTGCGGCGGGAGTTGCCGATCTGCGTCGCGACAAACCCCGGGCACAGCACGGACACCCCGATGCCGAATGGCTCAAGTTCCATGGACAGATCTTCCGACATTCCCACAACAGCATATTTCGTGGCTGTGTACGGACCAAATCCCGGGATGGGAACAAGGCCCGCCATGGACGCGGTATTCACCACATGACCGCCCTCGCCATGCTCCTTGATGAGAGGTACGAAGGCTTCAATGCCCCATGCGACGCCTTTGAGATTGACGTCAATGGACCACTCCCAGTCCGATGCGGTGACTTCTTCCATCGGGCCACCGGCTCCAATACCGGCGTTGTTGCACACGATGTGTACCTTGCCGAAACGCTCGACCGTCTTCCTGGCTGCCGCCTGCATGGCATCACGGTCCGACACATCAAGCAGAACACCATCAACCTGCGTATTGGTCTTGGAGAGAAGAGCGATCGCTTCTTTCAGCGGTTCTTCTTCAATGTCCGCGAGCATGACATTGGCGCCTCGCGCCCCAAAGCTCTTGGCCATGGCGAGGCCAATGCCGCTGGCACCGCCCGTAATGAATGCGGTTTTGCCGGCAAGGTCGTTGATAGGCATTAATGTGTTTCCTCAGGTCGCGTGAGCCCGAGACCGGCAGCAAGAAATGCCATCAGCGCATCGAGCGGTTCATTTTCAAGTGCTTCTTTTTGCGCAGCAAGTTCGCCTGTCTGCCGGATCATGCCGGGGATGGCGTAGCCGATGTAGGCAGCATCAATGTCTGGAGACACCTTGCCGTCCGCCTGCCATTCAGCAAGACGTTCGCCCCATTGGATGCCCCACCGCCCCATCAGGATCGAACCACCTTCACCACCATCAATGACACTCATGTCGGTCAGTGCGGCGGCAAGCAGGCCCGGATGCGCCTGTGAAAACGCATAGGTCAGCCGGATGGATTCACGAATGGCGTCATAGGGCTGCAGGTCATCCGCGGAATGACTGTCGACATAGGTCTCAAGCGCCTCAGCGGCCTCTTCGGCAAATGCGAGGAAACAGGCCTGCTTGTCCTTGAAGTGCAGATAAAACGTGCCGTGGCCGACCCCTGCAGCCCGCGAGATATCCTGCGGGCGTGTCGCATGAAAGCCTTTGCTGACAAACAGTTCCTGAGCGGCTGCGAGCAATCGTGCGCGCGTGTCTCCACGCTGTTGCGGTTTGCGCGGCGCAGGGTCTGCAGTCTCGCCGACAGGTGCGGCAGTGGTTGTCACGTTGGTCATAAGTCCAGTCTCACACGCGCTGACAATTTGTCAATTCAAAAAGAAACCGGCCGCAACGATCAAACGTTGCAGCCGGTCTCATGTTTACTCGGAACCCGCTGTCACCTAAGTGCGATAGCTGGGGTCCTGGCGATCAAGCTTGCGCAGCATTGGCGGCCAGACCAGCGGGCTGGCAGAGCCGTCAAACAGCACTTCACTTTGATGCGTTGCCTTTTCGTGGGTGCCCTGCGGCGGGTTGTTGATGTCCACGCCCCCGGACAGTGCACGGACCTGCATGGTGCAGGCGCGCTCAAGGTAATACATGGCAAGGAATGCCGCCGGAACATCCGGCCCGACAGTCAGGGTGCCGTGATTGCGCAGCAGCATGAACTGCTTGTCGCCGAGATCCTGAACGATGCGCTCGCGTTCATCATGATCCAGCGCCACGCCTTCATACTCATGATAGGCAATGTCGCCGCACTGCATGGCGTGCTGGGTGATCGGCATCAGGCCGGCAGCCTGTGAAGAAACAGCCACCCCATCATCCGTATGCAGATGCATTACACACTTGGCATCTTCACGCGCCATGTGCACTGCGGAGTGAATGGTGAAGCCAGCCGGGTTGATGTCATAGGGGCTGTCCATCACCTTGTTGCCGTCCTTGTCGACCTTGACCAGAGACGAGGCGGTGACTTCCTCGAACATCATGCCGAACGGATTGAGCAGGAAGTGATGCTCTGGACCCGGAACGCGCGCGGAAAGGTGTGTGAAGAGAAGATCATCCCAGCCATAGGAGGCAACCAGACGATAGAGCGCCGCGAGATCAACACGCGTCTGCCACTCTTCCGGTGACACCTTATCCTTGACGGATTCAATCTCGTCATACTTCGGCATTTCGAATGCTACGGACATACAAACTCCCTTTCCCGACCGCTTGATACGGCCTGTTTGCAAACAGCTAAGCGGTGGGCCAGGCCTTGTATCAGGCTGCTTGTGAGACACAGCCCGGCGCCAAACCGCAGATTTCCTCAATACGTCAATGTATTAGGCCCCGGTATAAGCCAAAATCGCAGCTATTTCGAGACCCAACCATCTACTCACGATCCACGTGCCGAGGCTCAGCGCGTCCGAGAACGCACGCCTGCGCTATTCAGCGGCACTTTTCAAAGGCTGCGCCTCGAAAATCTTGCCCGGATTGAGAATGTTCTTGGGGTCGAGGGCCGTCTTGATCATCCGCATGGTGGCAATCTCTTCCGGTGTACGGGTGAACAGCAGATAGGGGCGTTTCTCAAGCCCCACGCCGTGCTCCGCCGAGACGGACCCGCCGCGGGACCGCAAGGGCTCGTAGACGCAGGCCTCAACGCCCCGGCGGGCATCCGCACTGTCATCACCGACACCAACAACCACATGAAGATTGCCGTCCCCCAGATGCCCGAAAACCATCGCCGTGTGATCCGGATATGAGCTTGTCAGGCGGTCTTTCATCTCAGCCACATAGGCTTCCATGTCGTGGACGGTAAGGCTGACGTCGAAGGTGAAGATCGGCCAGTTCTGCGCAACCTGCCCGACGTCATCGCGGATGGCCCACATCTTGTCCCGCTCTGTCTGGTTCTTGGCCAGAACAGCGTCGACGATGAGTTCTTTTTCAAAGGCTTCTTCCAGCGCCAGCTCAAAGCGCTCCGTGTCCTGATCCTGATGCGCGCCCATGGCCTCAATCAGAACGTAGTACGGCTGATCCTGCGACAAGGGCGGTGTGTGGGACGCCGGCTCCGTCGTCAGCAGGCGATAGAAATCATTCCACAGACACTCAAAGGCCGAAAGCGTTCCGGCAAGCTTGCGGTCCATATGGTCAAGCAGCTTTGGCAGCTTGCTGAACTCGTCTACCGCCATAAAGGCCGTATCCTGACTATCGGGCTTGCGGCGCAGACGGACAACGGCGCGCGTGACGACACCGAGCGTTCCCTCGGAGCCGATAAACAACTGCTTCAGGTCATAGCCTGCATTGTCCTTGATCATCTTGCCCAGAGACGACAGGACCGTGCCATCCGCGAGCACCACTTCCAGCCCCAGCACCATGTCGCGCATCATGCCGTAGCGGATGACCCGGTTACCGCCGGCATTGGTTGCGATGTTGCCGCCAATGGTAGCCGACCCCCGCGCACCGAGATCAAGCGGCAGGATGAGATGATGCTGCTCGATCTCTTCCTGGACATTCTGCAGGATCGCGCCAGCCTGAACGGTGGCCGTCCCGGCGATCTCATCGATCTCTTCAATTTTGTGCATGCGCTCAAGCGACAGCGCCAGTTCGCCGTGGCCGACATTCGCGCTTTCCACAAGGCCCGTCAGGCCGCCCCACGCCACGATCGGCTGCCCTGCATCATGGCAGAGCTTGAGAACCTTTGAGACTTCATCCGTTGAAGCCGGCCTCAGAACGACCGGTGGCGTACCAAGATGGCTCCACCCCGACTGCGCCTTGGCTTCCGCATCCGCGCCCTCAAGATAGCCATGGGGCCCCAACAGGTCTTTGAGTTGATCAACGAGTGTACTCACGACGCATCCTCCCAATCCCCACTTGAAATAGGGTATTGCGGCTGCTCATTAGCCCACTGGCAACCGTGCGCAGACTATAGCTCAAATCGCTGTGCTACTCGACCCGCGCACGCGCGACGGCATCCTGCCAACCGGCATATCGTGCTTCCCGCCAGTCTTCGGCTTTCTGCGGATCAAAAGTCCGGTCAAGCTTCCAGATGGCTTCAACATCGCCGGTGGACTTGAACAGCCCCACTGTGAGCCCCGCCGCAAATGCAGCCCCCAACGATGTTGTCTCCGTTACCGCCGGGCGCGCGATCGGCCGCCCCAGCGTGTCAGCCAGCACCTGGCAGAACCAGTCATTGGCGACCATTCCCCCATCGACACGTAGTTCCGTTGGGGCAGTAAGTCCCGCCCTCTTCATGTCGTCAGCCATGGCATCCATCAGATCACGGGTCTGAAACGCCACGGCCTCCAGAGCGGCACACACAATTTCAGCGCGGCCTGTATCCCGCGTCATCCCGACGATTGTGCCGCGTGCATGGGGGTCCCAGTATGGTGCCCCCAGACCTGTAAAGGCCGGCACCAGATAGACGTTGGAAGCGGGGTCCGCCTCCTTCGCAAGCGCCTCGCTCTCCTGCGCGGATGCAATCAGCCCCATCTTGTCGCGCAGCCACTGAACCGTGGCTCCCGCCATGAAGATGGACCCTTCAAGAGCATAGGTGGGCTGGCCTGCAAACCGGTAGGCAACAGTCCCCAGCAGGCGATTGGCGCTGTCGACTTTCGTGCCACCAGTATTTACCAGCGCGAAACACCCGGTCCCATAGGTGGATTTCATCAGGCCCGGCGCAAAACATGCCTGCCCTACCGTAGCCGCCTGCTGGTCCCCCAATATCCCGGCAACCGGAATGGGCGCACCGAAATGCGCCTCGACCGTTGTGCCGAACACAGCTGACGGATCGAGCACCCGCGGGAGCATTTCGCGCGGCACCCGCAATGCGGCCAGCAGGTCATCATCCCAATCCTGGGTTTCAATGTTGAACAGCAGGGTCCGCGAGGCATTGGTGACGTCTGTCGCGTGAACCTCGCCGCCTGTCAGATTGAAGACAAGCCAGCTATCAACCGTGCCGAAACACAGCTCGCCCTCTTCTGCACGGGCGCGGGCACCGGACACGTTATCCAGTATCCACGCAACCTTGGTGCCGGAAAAATAGGGGTCGAGCAGCAAGCCGGTCCGCTGCTTGAACATGGCCTCATGGCCCTGCGCCTTGAGAGCAGCGCACTCGTCTGCCGTACGACGGTCCTGCCAGACGATTGCCTTGTGGATTGGCGCCCCGGTCGCCCGGTCCCATACAATTGTCGTTTCCCGCTGGTTGGTGATCCCGATACCGGCAATTTCGGCGACGCCTACCTTGGCGATGGCGTCACGACAAACCGCAAGCGTATCGGTCCAGATTTCCACCGGATCATGTTCGACCCACCCGTCTTGTGGAAAATGCTGTGTCAGTTCCTTTTGCGCAGACGCAATCGGACGGCCCGCACCGTCAAAAATGATGGCACGTGAGGACGTGGTCCCCTGATCGATCGACAAGATGTGTGTGGCCGCCATGAATGCGTCTCCAAGCAGGTGCGAGCAGGTGTCTATCAGCAATACACCGACGCGGCCCGGCAACAAATACTCAACCGGAAATACCGCGCAGCATCATGTCGTTTCCGACCTCACCCACGCAGCAAATCGTGGATCAGCATCCAGAGCGTTGAAGGCCGTTATCGCCGGTGTGTCGTACGGATGAACCGTTGCGATCTTGTCCATGGCCGCTTTGTATGTTCCGGCGCGGGCCTTGAACAATATCGCAACCTCGGTTTCGCGCTGCAGTTTGCCCTCCCACATATACATGGACTGCATGCCGGGCAGCATGTTCACACATGCCGCATGCCCTGCGGTGATGACGGCGTCTGCAACCCTCTCGGCGTCAGCCTGCGAGGGAGCCGTCGTGTAGACGAAAACAACTGAATCAGGATCCGGCATCCGTACACCTTTACGTTCTTCTTCTGGCAGACCTTCTAGGGTAAGGTCCGGGTCCCATCATATTGCCCCGGCACCTCAAAAACATGCCTCCCCAGAAACTATCCTTCGTTGCCAGCCCCCATGATGAGGCACAGGCCGCGTTCAAAGCCCTGACCGGCCGGTATGGCGACGCAAATCCATCGGAAGCTGATGCGATCGTAGCGCTGGGCGGTGACGGCCTGATGTTGCAGACACTCCACGCTCAGCTGGGCAATGGACGCCCGATCTACGGCATGAACCGCGGCTCGGTGGGCTTTTTGATGAACGACTACTCCGAGGATGATCTGCCCGAACGCATCGAGGCTGCGGAGCATACCACCATTCATCCGTTGCGTGTCCGCACCGAGGATGTGCATGGGGAACATCATGAGGCCCTGGCCATCAATGAGGTCTCCATGCTCCGCGAGACCTATCAGGCGGCAAAGCTGCGCATCATCATTGACGGCAAGACGCGCATGGACGAACTCGTGTGCGACGGCCTGCTGGTCGCTACGCCTGCCGGGTCTACGGCATATAATCTTTCCGCTCACGGACCAATCCTGCCCCTGGGGGCGCACCTCCTCGCCCTGACTCCGATCAGCGCCTTCAGGCCGCGGCGCTGGCGCGGCGCTTTGTTGCGGCACAATGCCTGCGTTCAGATTGAAGTACTGGAAGCGGCCAAACGGCCGGTCAGTGCGGTTGCCGATCACCAGGAGTTCAGGTCTGTCCGCAAGGCCCGCATCGAAGAAGCTTCCGACATCGGCCTGCATATGCTGTTTGACCGCGACCGCAATCTGGACGAACGCATCATCGCAGAACAGTTTCTGCCGTGACCAAAACCACACCGCCAAGCGACAGCCTGTCTGCTGTTGCTGCCGGAGGTCTGGCATTACCCGGAGCAGAAACGCCGTCATTCAGGACCGTTTCGACAACCCTGCTGATTGCAGGTGTGGGCGGCGGCCTGTTCGCCGTTGCCGGCGCGCCACTGGCATGGATGCTCGGCGCAATGTTCGTCACCACGGGCGTCGCCATGGCCGGGCTCGCACAGCTCGGCGTGTACGCCTGGCTACGCACAACAATGATTGCAGTGCTCGGCGTGATGCTTGGTAGCGCCTTCACGCCTGCCCTGCTGTATCAGATACCCGGTTGGTGGCCCGACGTGCTGGTGCTGACTGCTTTCATCGCTGTTGTCACCGGCCTGGGGTTTGTCGTCTTTCGGTACGGCGCAGGCTACGACACAACGACCGCCTACTTCTCGGCGACACCCGGCGGCCTGTCCGAAATGGCCATCATGGGTCACGAGCTCGGTGCCGACATCCGGACGATTTCACTTATCCACGCAACCCGCATCCTGGTGGTGGTCGCCACTATCCCTGTCTATTTCCGGGTGGTGGAAGGACTGGAGATACCGGCCCTGCCCCAGGACGTCGGCACGCTTACAGACATCCCGCTCTATGAGGCATTGATGCTGAGCGGCTGCGCCATACTGGGTGTTCCGCTTGGTCGCTTCACCCGCATTCCCGCAGGCGCCCTTATCGGCCCTATGGTTCTGAGTGCGTCCGTGCACCTGGCAGGGTTTTCCAGCGCCAAGCCACCCGCTGAGATTGTGGCCGCCGCTCAGGTCGTCGTCGGTGCCTCGATCGGGTGCAGGTTTGCCGGTCTCACTTTGAACGATGCCCGCCGGATCATCTCTGCCGGCATGGTTTCCGGAATCTTGATGGTTCTGGCCGCCGCCCTGGCAGCTTACTTCCTTGCTGATGTCCTGGGCCGTCCCGTCGAGGTGCTTGTGCTCTCCTTCGCACCGGGTGGCCTTGCCGAAATGGCGTTGATCAGCCTCATTTTGGGCATCGACACAGCCTTTGTTTCCGCCATGCACATCCTGCGCATCGCCATCGTCGTCATTGGCGCACCGTTGGTTTTCAGATTGACCAAAACAAAACCTATTGAGAGCTAGATTTTAACGGTCGTTAACCGGAAGCTGCGAGAATACCGGCCATCACGCAACTAGAGCGTGCAAAATACAAGTCGGACAAGCCAGGAAATGAGCGCCTACGATTTCTCCCGTCTGAATGTGCTGGTGGTTGATGACAGCCATCATATGCGTCAGCTCGTGCGCAGGATTCTCTACGCGTTTGGCTGCCAGGCGATCCATGACGCCGCCGACGGCACGCAGGCCATGAGCATGCTGCAAAAGCATCAGATCGACATCCTGATTGTCGACTGGATGATGAAGCCGATGGATGGAATTGCCCTCACAAAGAAGATTCGCGAAGGCGATCTGGTGCCAAATCCGTACGTGCCGGTCATCATGTTGACGGCCCACACCACCATTCAGAACATTCTCCAGGCACGCGAAGCCGGCGTCACCGAGTACCTGGCCAAGCCGATAACACCACGAGGCCTTTTGTCCCGATTGCATATGGTCATCGGCAACCCGCGCCCCTTCGTACGGACCAATGAATTTTTCGGGCCGGACCGGCGGCGCAAAGACAGCTCATTCTATGAAGGCCCCGAGCGCCGCGAAGATGCAGGCGCACAGGCAGACGTTTTCGAACTCGACGATATGGAGGAGGACGCTGCCTGACGGCAGCGGCACAGCGGTCCATGGCGAAAGAAGTTCAAAAGCCGATAGAGTTCATCACTCCACCGAATGTCCTGCGCGCCAAGCTCGCAACGGACAATCCGAGCGTCAAAAACCCGCTCGCATCGGCAAACAAAGCACTCAGTGAGATGAGCGCTGAGTGCACAAAATGGCTGCACGATGAAATTGCACAACTGCAGAAGCATCGCCTCGCGTTTGCCGCGGCCCCGAAGAAAAAGGCCGCACTCGAGGACCTGACCATCTGTGCGATGGAGATCAAGGGCCTGGCGGCTCCCGGCGGGTGCGAAGATGCCGACGCATTTGCCGCCAGCCTGATCACGCTTCTCACGTCGCCCGGCAATCACGGACCGACAAATGTCGGACTGGTGGAAGCGCACGTGGATGCCATCCGCGCTGCCCGCGACAAGGCCCATTCACCCAAGGTCGCCGCTGCCCTTGCAGAAGAGCTGCGCGCGCGAACCACTGAAACTGTGACGCCCAAATCCTAGACCGCCAGCCACGGACCACCAGTCCGGGACGCGATGCCTCAGGTCATGTCGTTCATGGCAATTTCGGTCAGGCTGTAGCCTGCAGCTGCGGGAATGGTCAGCATCATCGTCCCGTCCCGGTCTTCAACCTGCGGTTCCACGGTGACGATCGTTCGGGCCCTGGCCGCAGCAAACGCCTCAGCAACGGTTTTGCTTTCCGCAAGCTGTTCCAGATTCATCCGCGTCGGGAAGATAACCGTCCTCTTACCAGCCTTGGCATCTTCAAGCGCCTGAGCGGGGTTGATCCACACTGAATCCACCCCTTCGGATCCATCATGCATGGCCACGTGATCGGACGGGGCAACCGCGAGGTAAAAATGCGTGTCGAACCGCTTGGGCATCATTTTGGGCGTTACCCAGTGCGCATAGGGTTCCAGCAGATCACACGCCAGCCTTAACTTTTCGCGCGTCAGAAAATCAGCGATCTTGAGTGTCCCCTTGTCCAGCAACGGCCGGTCGGCCTCCAGGGTGGCCAGTCTCGCACCGTCAATGAGCTGGCCACCTTCATCGCGCGCCAGAAGAACGCCGGATTCTTCAAACGCTTCGCGAATGGCCGCCACACGCAGTGCCAGCAACGTGTCGTCGAGGCCATCCGCCCCATCGCACAGGCCCCGCACGTCAGGCTCTACATCTCCCGGAGCCAGTTTGCCGCCAGGGAAAACAAGGGCTCCGGAAGCAAAATCAATCTGGTGGTGACGCACCACCATAAAGACTTCCAGACCAGTGTCCCCGTCCCTCAGCATCAGGATGGTTGCCGCAGGAATCAGCGGTTTTTCGGCTTTGTCAGACATGGATAGACTCTCCCCCACAAGCACCCTGAAATCCTTAAGATCACGCCGCGATTGCAGTGCGAACCAAGAGTGCCCGTTAACTTTTGTTTTGTAGCTTTCAACCGGTCAGTTTCTGCGTGGCCCTTGAGGGGGCCACTTCCGGTGCAAAAGGGCTTCGAACAGTCATGTATCGCAATTCCTTCCGCCTCACCAACAAGGAGATTGATGAGGCCTTCGCCACGCGGCAGTTTCGCCTTGTCTTTCAGCCGAAGATTGACCTGGCGAACGGCGCACTTGTCGGTGTCGAAAGTTTCGCGCGCTGGCAGCATCCGCAATTCGGTGTCATCCCCCCGGCCCTGTTTCTGCCGGTGCTCGCACGTCAGGGCCGCAATCAGGAACTGACGCGGTTCGTTCTGACCGAAGCTATTGCGCAGCTGGGCCGATGGCGCGCCGGAGAGGAAAACCGCACTGTCTCCATCAACGTTGCGCCGGAAGAACTGGCAGACGGCTCCCTCCCCGTGTCAATCAGGTTGGCGCTGAATGCGGCTGATCTCGACCCCGGGTGCCTGATCATCGATCTTCCCGAGCGCGGCCTTGCCGCCGAACCGGAGCATGCGTGCGATACGATAAACGCCCTGTCAGCCATCGGCGTTGGGCTGGCACTGGAATGTGCCCAGGAACCCCTGATCGACTTTGCAAATGCGGACGCAAACCTGCTTGACCCCACGTCCTTTCAGGAACTCAAGATTGGTGGCCGCGCCATCATCCAGTTCGCGAGCCGGATTGAAGGAACAGGTCTGGGGCTCATGCGCAGTCGGCTCGAATACGCATCGTCTCACCAGATGCGCACAACAGCCGTTGGAGCGGAGACACCGGAAACAGTTGCACTTCTGCCCTCCCTTGGATTCGATCAGGCGCAGGGAAATGCAATTTCCCCACCGCTGACACCCCAGGCACTGCTCGACTTTGATGCCGAAGCCGCGCTTTCAAAGGTGAACGGCCAGTCCCCTGAGGAGCATGAGTCCAAGCCTGCACTTGAGGACTTCAAGGCGCCACAGACCCGCCGCGAGCGGCCGAAGCCCCGCATACAGGTGGTACGCGGCAACGCCAGAGTTGAACTGACGACGCAGGGGAACCAAGGGACCACGACCCATGTGGTCAAACTGCCTGACCCGGAATCTGTTGTGGCCGGAACGCGCCACGACGGAGAGACAGGTGCACCTGCGGGCGGTCTCATGGCGCGCCTGCAGACACGTCTGGCACGCGCATTCCACATCTAGCGCAGCAGGAACCGGCAATATCTGTTGCCGCCGCACACCGTCATGGACATGATCACGGGGAACACTACAAAGCCCTGTGAGGACACCATGGATTTGCCCGCCGTTCAGTACACGCCCGTCAGCTTCACACCGGAGCAGGTCGGCCTGCGTGATCACTTCCGCAAATACATGATGACGGAACTTGATCCGCTTACGAAGGAATTCGAAGACGGGGGAAACCCCTACGGCTTCATGAAGAAGATGGTCGCCGATCTGGGCCTCGCCACCGACGCGGACCGTCTTGAAAAGACCGGAGGCGCGCGCAATCCGGATGAAAGCGCGGACCGCAAGAACGACCCTGACGGCGACGCCCTCATGCGCTTCATCCGCACGCAGATACAGATTGAAGTTGCCCGCGTGAACCCGGGCTTTGCCATGTCCTGGGGAGCAAGCATCGGCCTGTTCGGCTCGAATGTAAGAAGCAAGGGCACCGTGGAGCAGGTCAAGAAGTATGTGCCCGATGTTCAGCGCTGCGAAAAAATCGGTGCCTGGTGCCTGACCGAGCCCGGTGCAGGGTCCGATGCTTTTGGGTCAATGAAAACCACCGCTCGGCGCGACGGCGACGACTATGTCCTGAACGGCAGCAAGACATTCATCACCAACGCGCCCTACGCCGACTACTTTCTTGTCTACGCCCGCAACACGGATGATGGGTCAATCCAGGCATTCATTGTGGAACGTGACTTCAAGGGCATTGATACGTCCAACCCGTTCGACAAGATGGGTATGAAATCATCACCCACCGGCCAGGTCTTTCTCGATGATGTTCGGGTGCCGGCTGAAAACCTTCTCGGCGGCGGCCAGAAGGATCGCGACCATGTTCGCAAATCACTGGCATCAGAACGCATCGGCATTGCCGTTCTGTCCTATGCGATAGCAGAACGCTGCTACGATATCGCAGTGGACTACGCCAAGACGCGTGAACAGGGTGGCCAGGCCATCGGCAATTACCAGCTGATCCAGAACCGGCTGGCGCGCATGTATGTGGATCTCTCCAACGCCCGGCGCATTGTCTATTCAACAGAACCAATGGACATTCTGGACGCCTGTGCCGGCAAGCTGTTTGTCGCCGAAGCAGGAACACGCATCGCCATGGAGGCAATCCATATCCTAGCCGGCAACGGCTATATGGCTGAATATGTCGTGGAGCGGCTGGCACGCGACGCGAAGCTGCTGGAGCTTGGTGGCGGCACGACCGAAATCCAGGTCCTCACCATCGGCAAAGCGATCATGGACGCCCAGTAAGCGTCAGGCAGACATCGCCGTAAATTCTGCCGGCACCTTCTGATCCCGCGACACCTGATACAGCAGGAAGTCGAGATCATCGCTCTTGAGACTTTCTGACTGCGTCAGAATACGCTCAAGGATTGAGCGGCGGAAATGCTCGCGGTCATGCAGTTCCCCGTTCAGGGACATTTCGTGGAACACATCCACAGCAATACGCAACGGCAGATAGAGGCTTTGCGGGAGCCTCGCCTGCTGGAACAGCGCGCGCAGGCCAAGACGGCCGGCATCATGAACCAGCGTCCATGCCCGGTCCGGCGAGATGCGCGCCATCTGGGCAAGGGCGTACTCTACAAACCGCATCTCTCCCATGCATGCCGCACGGACGATAAGTGATCCCGACAAGCGGCCGGAACTCTCAAGGTGCTGCATCAAAGCCGCGTAGTTATCGATGCTTGGCAGACCATCGATCAGGGCAATGGTGGCAGCTTCACGCGCTTCCAGCGCCATCCGGTCCGCCAACTCCGACCCGATGCCATGCCGTGACACCAGCCGTTGTTTCACTTCGTCGGAAACCAGTGCCACAAGGCGTTCAGACACACTGAGAGGCAGCGCTTTGCGTTCTGCCATCAACCCGGTGACGTCTTCATCATCCTGCCAGCGGTCAAGCACATGTCCATATGACGTCGGCGCAATCTCAGCTCCGGCATTTGCCAGCATCCGGGTAACGGCGTCCTTGCCGCCAACCTGGGCGATGGTGTCACTGACTGCGCTGGAGATCGTCGGGCGCCCGGCGATGGCGAAAGACTTGGCACCACTCCCACCGCGCACGATGGCGATCAGTTCAGCTT
>JGI12316J15310_10000146_pt21 | contig 36139 bp, 27 predicted proteins | sample MarCyaLeptolynsp_FD_15310 | JGI IMG/M metagenome (IMG submission 15310)
AGGAACTCTTCGGAGGCGAGGCGGTCGGAGGTGATGCCGGCTGCCCGGAGGCGTCCGGCCGCAAGCAGGTAACCGCCGGTCGAGAGCTCGTCGACCCACCCGGCACGTTTGTCCGCCAGCGTCGCGACGTCGTTGCCTTCGCTCTTTCGACCAATGATGGCGGCCTGGTACATGGAGCTGCCTGACCGCACCGCTTTGAACACCACGCGCGCCTGCGCTTGGACCTTGGCGCAGATGCCAGGGGGCGCCCACGCCATGTCGACGTCGGACGATGCGATCCGCTGGTGCAGCTCGGTGTACGACTCCGCCACCTCCACCGTGACGTAAGTGCCCAGCCGCTTGCCGAGCCAGTCCGTCAGCAGCTCGGCCCGCGCCGACGCGGTGACTTGGCCGAGTGACGGCGGGAACAGCAACGCGAGCGGCACGCGCCCATGGTACTGCGGCGGGCGGCCCCGAACTAGCGCCTCGCGGCGCCCTTCGGTTCGGGCCGAGGCTTGGCGAGCACGCGTTCGAGCAGCTCGTCGAGCGAGGCACCGCGGACAACGGGGCTGGTTGCGATGATCGTGCCCGTTTCGTCCACCAGGACGGCGTACGGAATGCCGGCGATGCCGAATAGCTCACCCGCCTGCGCGAAGCCGAGATGCGCGTGCCGCCAGGGCATCGGGTAGCGCTCTTTTCGGAACGCCGTCACTTCGTCCGTGGTCTTGTCGACCGAGACGCTCAGGATCTCGAACTCGCGGCCGTCTTTGCTGACCTTCCGCTGGGTTTTGTACTTGTCGTACGCGGCGTGAAGGCTGTCCATCTCGGCGACGCACGGCTTGCACCACGTGGCCCAGACATCGACGAGGAACACTTTGCCGCTCATGTCCTCGTTGGTGATCGTCTTTTGCCGGCCGTCCTTGCCGATGGTGGCGAACTCGAAGTCGGGAAACTTCTGCCCAGTCTGCATCGCGCGGTCGGGGTCGTACTGGCGCGAGACCGCGGCGAACACGGTGCCGGCGAAGCGCTCGGCCTGCAGCTGGTCGTAGGCCTTGCGCACGCCAGCCTCGTTTCCGTCGAGTGAGGCACCGACCAGGCGCATGAACAGCAGCTCGCCCGCCAACCCGATCGGCAACTCTTGGTCGAGGAGGGTATCGAGGCGCACCTGGTGACGCGGGTCGTCGGACAGCTCGGCGGCGCGGACCATCGACGAGGCAAACATCCCCCAAGCCGGATCATCGGCCGCGAGGTCGCCGATCAGCTCTTTGGCGCGCTCACGGTCCGCCGTCGTCGCATCGGTGGGCGAGTAGCTGCCCAAACTGAAGTACGTCGACAGCAGTGCGCGCCGAACCTGCGGGTGGCTCTCAGCATCGAGTGCATCGACCACGGCTGTACGCGCCGGGCCCCAGTCGTAGCGCTCGGCGACTGCCCGCGACTCCTGGGGCGAGACCGGAGCCGCCTCCATCATCATCGCGTCCATCTTCTCGCGCTCCGCGTCGGCCAGCGCGATGATCGGGAGCAAGCGACCCGTCGGCGACTTCGGATCGGCGAGCTCGATCGCACGCGTCCGACCTGCCGGGGGCAGCTGGCTCGGGTCGACCACGATCGTGACCTTGCCGTCCGTCGGCAGCACGATCGACCGATAGTCGCCGCCGCCGTCGTACTCGTAGGCGTGCGCCACCGGGCCGTTGACGATTCGCGAGGGACCAGCCGTGCCGTTGATCTGGTACCAGACCCGTTCGGCGTCGGTCTGCACCACGGTCTGGTACGTGCCGTCGTCTGCCTTGGACAGCGGTCGAGACCGCGGCGGATTCTTCTCGGGGTCGTCGGTCCAGATCGCCGCGACGAGCTCCCCCAGCGGCTCCGCGCGCTCGTACGTGCCCAGCTGAACGTCGAGCGTCAGCGGCACGTCGTCGACTACGGCGATGAAGCGCGTCTGCGCGTGGTCGATGCCGGTGACCTCCACGCGAAACAGCCCGGTCCGCGGTACCTCGAGCACAAAACGCCCTTCGTCGTCGGTGCGAGCCTGAGGTGGATCGTCGCCGCCGAGCACCCGGACGTGCGCCATCGACAGCGGTTGTCCGTCGTGCCCCACGACGCGCCCCTCGATCCGCGAGACCTGGGCGGGGTTGTCTGGCGCCGCCGCGGTCGCAGTCTCCGAGGGGGACGACGTCGGGGTCGTCTTGCCGGAGCACGCACCAACGAGCAGGCCCAGCGCCACGAGGGCCGTGCGAACAGACAGACGGGACATCGTCCCATCGTACACCCCACAGGGGCCTGGGTCGGGGCCTCAGTCGTTGTCGCCGCGAGCGCGGCGGGCGGCGAGGTGGGCCGCTCCCTGCATTGCCGCGCTGTCGTTGGTGACGATCCGAATCCCGATCGTCTCGAGCAGCGGGCGCAGACGACCCTTGGCGTCGAAGCGCTCGGTGAACTGCGAGCCCTTGAGCGCCTTGGCGATCTTCGGCGCGATGCGCCCGGCCACGAACATGCCGCCCGTAGCGAGGTACTTGAGCGCGACGTTGCCCGCCTCCGCCCCGTACAGGGCCATGAACCAATCGAGCACCTCGGTCGCCAGCGGATCGCCATCACGGGTCGCCGCCCGGATGAGCGCATCGACGGCGTCGCCGCCCCCGGCAATCGCATCGCGTACCGCCTCGGATTCGCGTGACGGATCGTCCTCGCGCAAGAACTCGTACAGGTGCAGCATTCCCGGGCCCGAGACCACGCGCTCCCACGAGACGTGCTCGCCGTACTTGGTCCGCAACCACCCCAGCAGCGCATCTTCCCGCTCATTGGTCGGGGCGAAGCTGGTGTGCCCGCCCTCGCACGCGAACGGGCGATGTTTCCGGCCATCCCAGTGCAGGCCAGCTTCGCCCAGGCCTCGGCCGGCGGCGAGTAGCCCCTGGTTGCCCACGGTGCCCGACGTCCCGGGCCGAAGCTCGGTGAAGTCCGCGTCGGCCAGGGTTGCAAGCCCGCGCGCCGTCGCCTCGAGGTCGTTGATCAGGTAGACGTTCCGAATGCCGAGCCCACGCTCGAGAATGTCGGCATCGAGCTGCCAGGGCAGGTTGGTCGTCTGGGCGCGGCGCCCGCGAACCGGTCCCGGAATCCCAAAACACGCGTAGTCGACTTCCACGGAGTTGCCCGCGACGAACTCGCGCGCGATGTCCTCGAGGCTCGCGTACTTGGAGCTGTCGTAGACCTCCTGGATGTCTCGGCGCACCGTCGTGCCGTCGACCTCGCAGATCGCGAGGCGAGCATTCGTGCCGCCAATGTCTCCGGCCAGGACCCTCATTCGGAGGGCAAAGGTAGTCCCTGCGTGGGGGCCGCGCCAGTTTCCGGACGTCTCACGGTGGTCTCCGGAGAGTCTGCGCATAAGCCGCAGGACGGCGCTAGCGTAAGCTGACGCAGCCATGACGGAGCATTTCGACGTGTTGGTGGTCGGTGCCGGTATCTCGGGAATCGGTGCGGGTTATCACCTTCAGGCGGAGTGTCCCGACCGTCGCTACGCCATCCTCGAGGGGCGCGACACCATCGGCGGCACCTGGGACCTGTTCCGTTATCCAGGCATCCGATCCGACTCGGACATGCACACGCTGGGTTACGCGTTCCGGCCGTGGACCGAAGGCTCCACGCTCGCCGATGGCCCGTCGATCCTGCGCTATCTCAACGATACGGCGCGCGAGTACGGCATCGATCAGCGCATTCGTTTCAACCACCGCGTCAAGCGGGCCTCGTGGTCGAGCGAACGATCGCGCTGGACGGTCGACGTCGAGCAGACCAAGACCGGCGAGACGGTCCAGATGTCGTGCAACTTCCTGCTGATGTGCAGCGGGTACTACGACTACGAGGAGGGGCACGCGCCCGAGTTTCCGGGCAGCGAGCGCTTCGGGGGCCGCATCGTTCATCCGCAGTTTTGGCCCGAGGATCTCGACTACACGGGCAAGCGCATCATCGTGATCGGCAGTGGCGCCACGGCGGTCACCCTGGTGCCCGAGCTGGCCAAGAAGGCCGAGCACGTCACGATGCTGCAGCGCTCGCCGACGTACGTCGTGTCGATTCCCAACATCGACGCCCTGTCGCGCAAGCTCAAGACCGCGCTGCCCGAGCCCATGGCCCACACGCTGACGCGGTGGAAGAACATTCTGTTCTCGATGGCGTTTTATCAGCTGTCGCAGCTGATGCCGGGTCAGGTCAAGCGCATCCTGATGGACGCGATCAAAAAGCAGGTCGGGGACGGCGTCGACGTCGACAAGCACTTCAACCCCCGCTACGACCCGTGGGATCAGCGGGTGTGCTTCGTTCCGGACGGCGACCTCTTCGACGCGCTGCGGGAGCGTCGGGCGTCGGTCGTCACCGATCACATCGAGTGCTTCAACGAGCGCGGGATCATGCTGCGTTCGGGGGAGCAGCTCGAGGCCGACCTCATCGTCACCGCGACCGGTCTCAAGGTCCTTCCGATGGCCGGCGTCACGCTGCAGATCGACGGCGAGGACGTGGACTTCTCGCAGCTACTGGCCTACCGCGCCTTGATGTTCTCTGGCGTTCCCAACTTCGCGCTGTGCTTCGGCTACACCAACGCCTCGTGGACGCTCAAGGCGGACCTCACCAGCGAGTTCGTCTGCCGCATCCTCAACCACATGCGTCGGGGTGGATATGCGTCGGCGACCCCCGTGCTCGACGACCCGGACGCGGTCAGCGAGGAGCCGTTCATGGCGCTGAGCTCCGGGTACATTCAGCGCGCGCTTCCGTACCTGCCCAAGCAGGGCAACAAGGCGCCCTGGCGGCTGCAGCAAAACTACCTGCTGGACGTGATCACGCTGCGCCACCGCAAGGTGGACGACGGCGTGCTGCGGTTTTCCTGAGCCGATGGCTGCCAAGTCGACCCCGCCGCCCGAGGGCGACCCCAAGCGCGTGGCGGCGCTGCTCGAGGCCGAGGCGCGACTCGGGGTGACGTTCCCGGCGTCGTATCGCGCCTTCGTGGCCCAGCCGCGTCGGCACACGATGGGCGTCAAGCGGGTGCGCTTCTTTCCCGTGCACCGGTGCGAGTGGCTCGAATCCTGTGAGGGCGTGGTGGTCGGCGAGGATTGGAACGGTGACGGACTGGCGCGGCTGGTGTTCAAGCTCCGCGCCGGACGCAGGCCCCGGTCCGACGCGCTATGGGCGTTGGACGACGGGCGGATGAAGCGGCTGCCGCCGTTCGCCGACTTCGTTCATCGCGAGCGGCACAACCCGCAGGTCAGCGACGACGAGCGGTTGCTGTGGGCGCAGCGACTGACCGGCGTGGCACGTCGTTGTTCGCGTTGCGGTACCGAGATCCGCATCGCGCAGGCGTGCACCTGCGGTCGCATCGGTGCTCGTGACGACGCAACGTACGAGATGAGTGCCGAGGACCGTGTGGCGGCAGGGATGGTCGCGACGGCCTGGGCGGTGCTCGAAACGGTCACCGGGGGTGGCTTCCGCGTTCCGCGGGGGCCGGCGCAGGTTGTCTTGTTGGCGAACCTTCTCGATCGACACCGGGAACCGAAGGTGACCGCCGACGCACTCATCGAGGCATGGCAGGCGCGCAGCGTTGGGTTCACGGCGACCTCCGAGGCCCTCGCCGCCGCCATCGCAAAGGCCCGCGACAGCGGTCAATAGGCGCGAAGATGACTTCGATCCGCACCCGCTTCGGTGACGCCGCCCCGCGGCACGCGTCGATCGAGGCGGAGCGGGCCTACGCGCGGACGCTCGAGCGCCTGGCCGGGATCGAGGCGGAGACGACGATGATTGGGCGCTATGAGGTCGTCGAGCGGCTGGGGGAGGGGGGAGCCGGCATCGTCTACGCGTGTCGCGATCCGGAGCTGGACCGCACTGCGGCGGTCAAGGTGCTGCGAACGCGAGGCCATGCTGACCTCGCCCGCGAAGCCGCCATGTTGGCGCAGCTCGCCCATCCCAACGTGGTGCAGGTCTACGACGTGGGCAGACACGACGGTCGCGTGTTCGTGGCGATGGAGCACGTGGCCGGCGTGTCCCTCGATCGGTGGCTGCAGGAGCACACCCGCACGTGGGAGCAGCTGCGGGACGTGTTCCGCCAGATCGCCGCGGGGCTCGCGGCGGCGCACGCAGCGGGTCTGGTGCACTGCGACGTCAAGCCCTCCAATGTGCTCGTCGGCGAGGATGGTCGCGCTCGGATCGCGGACTTTGGCCTTGCCCGGTTGGCCGAAGCAGACGACAGCTCGACGATCGCGGGGACCCCCGCGTACATGGCCCCGGAGCAGGCTGCGGGTCAACGACCCGACGCGCGCAGCGATCAGTTTGGCTACTTCGCCACGCTCTACGACGCGGTGCACGGCGTGCCGCCGCGGCGCGACGAGACACCCGTCGAAGTGGTGGCGCAGACCACCGGCTCGGATCGCAGCGAGCACCCACCGCTGAGGCGCTTGCCGCGGGGACTGCCCGCCGTGCTGCGACGCGGGCTCGATCCCGATCCGCAGCGACGCTTCGCGTCGATGGAGGCGGCCGCGGACGCGTTGCCTCGTCAGCCGGGCCGGGGGAGGAAGGGGTTGCTGCTGGTCATGACACTGGGACTTGCAGCGGCCGTGTGGGCTGGCTTCGTGGGTGGCGAGGCGGCGGTCGATTGCCCGCTGGAGAAGGGCGCTTGGTCATCCTCCGAGCGTGACGCGGCGATCGACGGGCTGGTGCCGCACCAGGCGGCGGCCCGCGTCGTGCCGATGCTGGACGCATACGCTTCGCGATGGCAACAGGCTCGAACACAGGCGTGCTCGGAGCGGCGAGACGATGCGCTTGCTTGTCTTCGGCACGCGCGTACGAACTACGTTGCCTTGTCCGAGGAGCTCGCCGTCGCAGGGCCGGGCACCGCGATGCTCGCGGCGAGGCTCGCTGGGCAACTCGTGCCGCCGCGCCAGTGCCTGGAGCGGGGTCCCCGTGCCCCGGTAACGTCGCCCCCCGAGGACCTCGAGCGCGCCGTCGCCGACGCACGCCGCGAGCTGCGGGCGATCGAGCCGCTCCTCTACGTCGACCGGCTCGAGGAGGCTCAGGCTCGGATGGAGGCACTGTTCGCGCAGCCGGTGGTCGGCCACTATGCACCGCTGCGGGCCGAGCTCGAGCATCTGAGGGGACTCATCGCCGAGCAGGCGGGTCGATATGCCGCGGCTCTCGAGCACTTCGAAAGCGCTCACCGGATCGGAACCGTCGCGCGACACGACCGGGTCGCGGCGAAGGCCGCCACCGCGATGGCGTTCTCGCTGCTGCAGCGCCATGGAGACCAGGGGCGGGCGGAGGTCTGGCGGCGGCACGCCGAGTCCGCGCTCGAACGTCTCGGATGGCCCGCGGATCTGACGACGACGTACGAGCGGCACCGTAACCTGGCTGCGATCGTGCGCAGCGACATGCCGGCTTCCCTCGCGCACGCGACCGCGGCGGCCCGTTCGGCCGAGGATGCGTTCGGCCCGGGCAACGGCATGCTGCTGCAGCATCTGGTGGACATGGCCGACGGCCACGCTCGCCTGGGACGCCTCGATGAAGCCAAGGCGCTGCTCGCCAGGATCGAGCCGGCGCTCGTGACCCGCTTCGGTCGTCGTCACATCCTGATCCAGCGCTTGCGTATGGCGCAAGGATCGGTCGCGCTGATCGAGCACGACCATCTCGCGGCGGCGGCGGCGTATCGCGAGGCCGAGCGCATCTTCGCCGAGCTACGCGGTCCAAACGACCTCGGCGCCCTGATGGCTCGGCAGAACTACGGCACCGTCTTGGTGCTGGCTGGTCTGGCGGACGAGGCCGTGCCGCTGTTTCGCGACACCCTGGAGCCGATGGCGACGTTGCTCCCGGCAGGGCACTCGGTGCTGCTGTACGCTCGTCTCATGTTCGCGACCGCCTTGTCTCGGGCCGGACGCGCGGAGGAAGCCGCCGAGGCGCTCGCCCCGCTCGAGTCGGGCTTCGAAGCGCTCGGCGACACCGCGGGCCTGGCCTCGCTGGCCGTCGAGCGGGCGATGTTGCTCCGCCAGGAAGGCAACCTCGAGCGCGCCCGGGCGATGGCCTCCCAAGGAGTCGAGCTGTGGGTGCGTGCGATGGGGCCCAACGATCCGGACGTCGCCGTCGCCTTGCGCGAGCTGGGGGCGATCGAGCAGGACCTTGGAAACCGCGAACAGGCTCGGGCGGCGTACTCGCGTGCCCTCGCCATCGACACCGCCTTCACCGGACCTGATGGCATTCCCGCAGCTCGAGACCGGACCGCTCTCGCGGGGGTCCTCTCCGAGGATGACGATGACGCCGGATGACGCAGCGCTGCTCGATGCTTGGGCCGAGGGCGACCGTGCCGCCGCGGCCGAGCTGACGCGCCGGCATTTCGACGGCCTGTACGGCTTTTTTCGGTCCAAGCTCGCGGGCGAGGTCGACGACCTGGTCCAAGACTCGTTGCTGCGGGCCCTCGAAACGCGCCGCAAGGGCACGCGCATCGAGGACGTGCGCGCCTACGTCTTCGCCGTCGCGCGCAACCTGCTCGTCGACCGACTCCGTGACAAGCAGCGCAGCTTCGACGCCGCCGTCACGTCGCTCGCCGATCTTGGACCCACCCCGAGCGCTGCGGTGGCCCGGCACGAACAGGAACGACTGCTGCTCGAGGCGCTGCGCACGATTCCCGTCGACCACCAGATTCTGCTCGAGCTGTACTACTGGGAGCAGATGTCGGGGTCGCAGCTCGCTTCGGTCTTCGACGTGCCGGAGGGAACCGTCCGCACTCGACTTCAGCGCGCCAAGGAGCTGCTGACGCGGCGGATCGCCGAGCTCGCCGGACGGGCGCTGACCCTGCGCGACACCCAGACACGGCTCGAGCAATGGGCCGCGCAACGGGATCAGGTCGCCACGTAGGAGCCGAATCGGTCGACGAGCAGCGTCACCTCGAACACGGGCATTCGGATCACGATGCCCCCGGGCAAGATCGCCTCGTGTTGGCGGTCGGTCAGCTCGGCCACCACGGCAACCTGGTCGCAGTAATTGGGGCCACACGTGAACTTCTTCTTCGAGCGGCGAAACTCGTCGGCCCATGCTTCGTTGCGGAACTCGAACCGGACCGGTGATGTGGAGTCGCGCATGGGCGTACTCGGCACGGGTAGGGTGAAGCTGGTGACCTGGCCATCGACGCGCAGGTTGTCGAGCTGGGCCGCCTGGGGAAACATCCGGAGCTCCCGGCCAGCAAAGGCATCGGGCCGGCGCATCAGGTCTTGGTAGATGAGCTCGTCGCCGGCGATGAGCGGCGTCCCGGCCTGGACCTCGATCAGCTCGTCGACCGTGCGCTTGTACGCGTCGAGCTTGGGCAGCTCCCCGAGTGCGGCGGAGGGCACGTAGCCATTGGTGACGCCGCCTTCGTGAATGTACATGACCGAATGGAGCTCACCGTCGGCGCTCGCGTCGAGGTACTCGTTGAGCGCGAGGTCCAAGCCTCCTTCGCAGGTCGGGGAAACGTCGCGGCTGGGGCAGACCCGAGCCCCCTCGGCGATCACGAACATCGGCAGCTTGATCGACTCAACCTGTTGTCGGTGGTTGGCGGCCGCCATGGCGTTCGCCTGGCGAATGTCGCGGATGAAGCACCCGGAGACGAGGCCGGCGATCAGCATCGCCAGGGCGGACAGGCACGTGGCGCGTTTCATCGGATCACCTCGCCGCAGCCGGCGTCGAGGGCGTTGCGCCCGACGAACCCGGCCATGTACAGGCCGTCGGCGTTCCAGAGCTCGACCATCGCTTTGTCTGGCCCACAGTTGATGACGTGGACGGGGGTTTTTGCGGGGATGGTCTGCAGACACTGAATCGGCATGCTGAAGCTGTCGGGGCACAGTTTGGCCGCGCGCGACAGTGCCGCGTTGACCGGGGCGGGGGCGGGGCGCTCCCCTTGCTCGAGTGCGCTGCGGTGCAGCCAGCCCTTCCAGGTCGACTGCGCGGGCACGGTGGAGCGCGCAACCTCGACGTAGTGCCAGCGATTGAGGAACGCCAGCGGCGCACCGCTCGACACGGCGTGCGCGTCTTCGTCGAGCACCGTGACTTGGCTGCCGGTGGGGACGACCCGGCCGGCGCGGGTGCGAAAGGTGCGGCGGGGGTCGGCGGGTTTTGGGCCACCCGGTTGCGCCTGCTCGAGGACCGAGAGGGCGGTGACCGTCGCGGTGGTCCCGGGGGTCAGCTTGCCGGCGCAGCCGGTGCACAGCCCTGCAGCCAGCAGCGGTGCGAGGAGGGTCGGATTGCGTGGTGTCATCGTCGGCGGCCGAAGACGCCGTCGGGTCTCGATCAATTGGAGTGGATTGCACCCAGCCGAAAGTGAGCGAGGTCTCGGGTGATTGATCCACATCGATCCAATTGACGGGCGCCCGGTGCCGTCCTCGGCCCCACGATGACCACGCGCGCCCTGCTCTCCATGACTGTTTCCACCTTCGTGCGCCTCGGCGGGGCTGGTCTGCTCGCCACCGGCGCGTTCGCGTGCCAGCCCTCGGGCCAGGACGAGGACTCGACCGCCGGGGGCGACGGGTCGGGGACGGTGGTTTCGGACGACGACGACGATGCCGACGGCGACACCTCGGCCGGTGACGACCCAGGCGCGCCCGATGGTGGTGGAGCTGGCGACGACGCTGGCACCACGAGCACGCCCGACGATGACGACAATGACGACACGACGGGCGCCACGACGGGCGCCGTTGGGGACGACGGCGACGATGACGACGATGACGACGCCGGTACCACGGGCGACGACGATGACGACGACGATGCCACGACGGATTCGGGGGGAGAGACGGGCTCGAGCGGCGGCGATCCGGGGGTCGCGTGCGGCGACGGCTCGGTTGTCGCTGGAGAGCTCTGCTACGCCGAGCCGTCGGAGCTCGCGGCCGGAGGGGCGTACGCAGTCGACATCATCGACTTCGACGGTGACGGTCACCTCGATGTCTTGCTCGGCGGCAGCTCGGCCCTCGTGCTCGCCGTTGGCGACGGCACCGGAGACTTCGTTGTCACGCCCGCGATCGCGGATGCCGACGATGTCCGCTACATGGACGTGGGCGACGTCGACGGTGACGGCGTGCCCGACGTCGTCTTCCCCGGCAACTTCGACAGCGTGCGCGTTGGCTTTGGCGCGGGCGACGGCACGCTGTCTTCGGTCACCGACTACGATGTCTTCAGCGACTCCGCCGGGATCTTGCTCGACGACTTCGATGCGGACGGCGACCTCGATCTGGCCGTCGCGGACAACAACGACGACAACATGGCAGTCCGGCTCAACAACGGCGCCGGGGTCTTCGGTGCCCAGGTGACCTACGCCGTGCCCAACGCCTCGTTCATCACCCGGCTCGGTGCAGCCGACGTCGACGAGGACGGCAATCTCGACCTGTTCGCCTCGCGACAATTCGATCCGGAGGTCTTCGTGTTGCCCGGGTTCGGCAACGGTTTCTTCGACCCCGCGGAGATGTTTACGGTGGACTTCACGTGGCGTGCCACCGGAGCGCGCTTTGTCGACCTGTCCGGGGATGGCGAGCTCGATGCCGTGACGCCGCAGTACTTTCCGAGCACCGTCGCGGTCAGGCACGGCACGGGCGACGGCGGTTTCGGCCCACTGGTGTTCGAGTTTCCGACCGGCGGCGACAACCCGATCGGGATGGAGGTCGAGGATTTCGACGGTGATGGCATTCTCGACGTGGCCATCCTCAACAGCGCGAACTTCGACTTCGTTCACAACCTGGTCATCATGCGCGGCGACGGCACAGGGTTGTTCTTGGACGCAATCGAGGTCGCACCGGCGCCCAACGCCGACAACTGGGATCTCGACTCCGGCGATCTGAACGAGGACGGCGTGCTCGACTTCGTCAGTACGAGCACTGGCGTCTTCGGGGCGGTGACGGTGGTGCTGTCCGAGCCCTAGAGGTGGGCAGCGCAACGTGCAGATGCGTCGCGCTGCGCCGTTGTCGTTCCCTCAGCTCGTGAAGCGTAGGTTGAGCTCGGGGCGGGCGTTGGAGAGCGCCTCGATGCCGGCCGGCGACAGCTTGCTGACGAACATGCCCTGGACCACCTGAAGGGCCGGGGTTTTGCTGGCGTCGGCCAGTGCGGCGAGGCCCTCGGCGGTGACGTCGGTCGAACCGATCTCGAGCGCCTCCAGCTTCGGCATGGCACCGGAGCCGATCGCCTCGAGCGTCTGGTCGGCCAGCGAGTAGCAGCTGTCGAGCGAGAGCAAGCGAATGTGGGCGAGCGCCCCGCTGTTGATGAGCTCTGCGATCTCGGCGTCACCCGGCGAGCGAAAGTTGCGGCGCAGGTCGAAGTACTCGACGGCGGCAAACATCGGGGAGGCGGTGAGCTTCTCGAGCTCGTCGAGCTCCGGGTCCTGGTTTTGGTAGCGAATGACCTTGAGGCCCGGGTCGAGCTTGGCGAGGTCCGCGAGCGACATCTCATGCCGCGGGTCGTCCCAGTTCTCGTTGTCCCAGATCTCCTCTGGGCCAAAGCCGCCCCACGCGTCGGAGTCCTCGCCGTGGGCGGTCTCGCCACCCCCGGTGCTCTCGGTGCGCTGAAGGCGAGCCCGGAGGATCTCCGAGCCGGGGGCCATGGGAATGTCGTGGTCGGAAGTCTTGGTCGACATCGGTGGCGAGAGACGTCCGATGGCGCTCAAGTGATCCCGAACCTACGGAAATGGGATCGGAAGGCACGCTTCGCCGCAGGCAATGGCCGCGAACACGCACACTCCGTCCCAGGCGGTGCTGCAGCACATGGGCTGCGACGCGCAGACGCAGGCCTCGACCGCGGCATCTTCGGCGCAGCCTGGGGTTGCCGTCGCTGCGCAGCAGGAGGCACCGCCGCCGCCTCCGCCGCCACAGTCCTGCCCGCACATCGCCGAGCCGTCGACGCACAGGTTGTCCCAGGCGGTGTCGCAGCAGTAGGCATCGGCTTCGCAAACACAGGCTTCGAGCTCGGGGTCGATGCAGCCGGGGGTCTGCAAAGCATCACAGCAAGGGTTGGGCGGCAACGGGCAGTCTTGGCCACAGGAAAGCGACCCATTGACGCAGACCTGATCCCAAGCGGTGTCGCAGCAGTACGCGTCGGCTTCACAGACGCATGCCTCGATGTCGGGGTCGACGCAGCCGGGGGTCGGGAGGGCGTGGCAGCAGGGGTTTTCGCCGACCCCGCCGTCCGTGCCGGACTCTTCGCCGCCGGTTTCTCCGCCGGTTTCTCCGCCCGTCTCTCCACCGGCTTCTTCGCCTCCTTCTTCGGCACCATCGCTCGACTCCTCGCCGCCTTCCACGCTGCCGGTGCTGCTGACGTCGTCATCGTCGTCGTCTCCGACTGCGCCGGTCGTCCCGACGTCGTCATCGTCGTCATCGTCGTCATCGTCGTCATCGTCGTCGCCGTCGACCGAGTCGTCGTCATCGTCGTCATCGTCGTCATCGTTGTCGCCGTCGACCGAGTCGTCGTCATCGTCGTCGCCGTCGACCGAGTCGTCGTCGTCGTCGCCCGCATCGAGCCCCGCCGGTCCTCCACCGGGGCCTCCGACGGGACCGCCGTTGCCCGTATCCGCACCATCGTCGTCCGACTCGTCGACGCAGAGGTTCGACAGACACATCAACCCGTCGAAGCACTCGCCCTCGAGACACGGCCCCGTTTCTTGTCCCGGCCCAAGCCCGGCGGGGACGCCGGAGCATCCGGTCGATAGGGCCAGGCCGACCAAGCCGAGCAGATTCGAGGCGATCAGAGCAGGCGTACGGGCACTCATGCCAGGGGAGGCGCCGGACGCTGGCAACTGATCCACACCGAAGTCGCCGGAACCTCACGTGCCGCTCAGTAGGTGCACGCGCCGTCGTTGCAGGCCATGCCGTCGGGGCACGTGGTGCCGTCCGGGCAGGCCACGACGCACAGCACCACGTTCATGCACGCTTGGTCGCCGCCCGCCGCGGCCAGACAGAACTCGCCTTGCGTGTCACAGGCCGCCCCGTTGTCGTTGCAGAGCTCGCCGGAGCCCGTGCCGTCCGTGATCGTGCACAGCCCGGGAGCGTTCCCCGTCGCGGGCTGCGGACATGCGGCAAGCACGTTGGCTGCGTCGGGATTGCAGGGCGGCAGGCAGACGTCGAGGGGCGGATTGAGCGCACTCGTACCGTCGACGGTCGTCGCGGGACAGCCGTTGGCGGGGTCGGGATAGCTCGGGTCTTCGGGAAAGACGTCGTCATCGTCGTCGTCGTCGTCGCCCGGATCGACGGGCCCCGTTCCCGGGGATGTGTCGTCGTCATCGTCATCATCGCCGTCGCCTGGGCCCGATGTGTTGGGACCGTTGTCGTCGTCGTCATCGTCACTGCCGGACGTGTCCAAGCCGTCGTCGATGCCGTCGTCGATGCCGTCGTCGAGACCCGCGCCCGTGGTCGGGTCTTGGGGATCGGGCAGATCGTTGCCGGTCGTCGGCGCTCCCCCCGGGCCTCCGCCTCCACCGCCTCCACCACCTCCACCGCCGTCGCCCGCGTCGTCCGCATCCGGCTGGTCCACGCACAGGTCTGAGAGGCACATCAGCCCATCGAAACACTCGCCCTCCAGGCACGGGCCGGTTTCGCGTCCGGGCCCCGAATCAGCGGATGGACTGGAGCAACCGGCGAGGACTCCGAGGCCGACGGACACGAGCAAGCGAGCGCGCATACCGAGGATGGCGTCGCACGGCGCCCAGTGATCCCCCGGCGCCGACTCGCAGACTCACACCGCCGCCCAAACCCTCAGGAACCGGCTGCAGCGCGGCGTCCGAGCGCGGTTTCCATCGCGTCGACCAGATTGGGGAGTCCCGAGTCCAGGTCGTGCAGATGGACCCGAAGCGCTCGGCGTCCGCGCTGCGCGAGCACCTCGAAGTCGCCGCGAGCCTGCGCTGCCTTCACCACGCCGAAGCTGTAGCGCTTCCCGGGGATCTCCAAGTCCGCCGGGTCGTCGCAGGTGATCTGCACGAACAGACCCGTGTTCGGCCCGCCCTTGTACGCCTGGCCGGTGGAGTGCAGGAACCGCGGCCCGAACCCCACGCACGTGGCTGCCCCGGTGGCCTCGACCACCATGCTGCGCATGTCGTGCATCGCTCGCTCGTTCGCAGCGTTCATCGGGATGTAGCCCAGCAACGCGAGGTAGTCGCGATCGCGCAGCCGCGAGACGTGGGCGGTGAGCCAGTCCACGAGCGTTGTGGCGTCGCCGGCCGCGCTCCGCAGTGCGCTGGCGTTCTTGTCGTTGGTGAACAGCGACACGCCCTCGCCCGACCACACCGCGGTCTCGTCCGGCAGCGCGCCCGAGCTCTCGTACGCATCGGTCATCGCGCGGGTCTCGACCTTGCTCGCCTCGACGTCGGGCTGGTCAAATGGGTTGAGCTGCATCACCGCGCCGGCGACCGCGGTGGCGACCTGCCAGCGGAACAGCTCCTGGGACAGCGACCAGGCGTCATCGAGGTCGATGCGCACGACCGGGTGCCCCGCTTCGGCGAGCGCCGCGACGGCGCGGTCCTGATCGAGATGCGGCGTCGACCGCAGCCGCAGGTACACGAAGACCCGGTCGTTGCTGTACGCCGAGGGCCTGAGCAGCGGCTCGCGCTCGTGGGGAATGATCGCCTTGCCCAGCTTGCCCGTAGACTCTGCGACGAGCTGTTCGAGCCACGCGCCGACGGGGGCGATCGCTGGCGTGGTCACCAGCGTGAGCTTGTTGCGCCCCTGGTTGGCGGCGGTCCCGAGGATCACGCCGAGCTCCACGCCCGGGTTGTCGCGCGCGGGCGCGTTGCCGCACGCGCCGACCATGAGTGCAGCTTCCTCGAGAAAAGCGATCACGGGCAACCCCATCGCCGCGGCGGGAACCATGCCGAAGGCGGAGAAGGCGGAGAAGCGCCCTCCGATCTCGGGCACGCCGTGCTGCACGGTCCAAAAGCCCTCGTTGCGGGCGTGCTGCTCGAGCTTGCTGCCCGGATCGGTGATCGCGACGAAGTGGCGCGGTGCGTCTTCGCCCAGCACGGACTTGGCCCGGCCGTAGAAGTACGCGAACAGCACGTTGGGCTCGAGCGTGGTGCCGGACTTGCTCGAGACGATGAACAGGGTCTTGGCGAAGTCCACGGAGGCTTCGATTGCGGCGACCTGGGCCGGATCGGTCGAGTCGAGAATCGACAGCTGCGGATGTCCGGGGCCGCTGCCGTAGACCTTCGCGAGCACATCGGGGGCGAGGCTCGATCCACCCATGCCGAGCAGGACGACGCTCTCGAAGCCGCGGCCCGCGATCATCCCCGCGAGCTCACCGAAGTACTCCTTGTTCTTGCGCTGACGGTCGACGATGTCGAGCCAGCCGAGCCAGTTCTCCTCGCCGGTGTTGGTCCACAGCGAGGCGTCGCGATCCCAAAGCCGTCGGGTGTTGCCCTCGGTGTCCCAGCGCGCCAGCGTGTCGCCGACCGAATCCGCCAGCGACGACGGCAGCTTGGCCTCGAGGCGGTTGAGGCGGGTGCCTCGGCGCTCGCGCTGCAGCTTGGCGACCGTGCTCAGCAGGTCGTCCATCGCGTCCTCGAACAGCTCAACGCCGCGCTCGAGCAGCAGATCGGTGACGTCGCCCATCGTCACGCCGACCTCCTCGAGTTTCTGCATCACCGCCCGCGCCTCCTCGACGCCCTCGGTGATCACGTTGCGTGCACTGCCGTGGTCGCGGAACGCGTCCAGCGTCGCCGGAGGTACGGTGTTGACCGTGTCCGCCCCCACCAGCTCCTCGACGTACTTCACGTCGCTGTAGGCCTTGTTCTTGGTGCCGGTGCTCGCCCACAGCAGGCGCTGGGGCTGGGCGCCCTTGTCCGCGAGCGCCTTCCAGCGTGGGCCCTCGACCATGCGCTCGTAGATCTCGTATGCGAGCTTGGCGTTGGCCACGGCGACCTTGCCGGCCAGGCCTTCGATCTCGGCCTTGCGCCCGCCTTCCGCCTGCTCCGCAAGCGCGGCGAGGCGGGCGTCGACCTCGCTGTCGATGCGGCTGACGAAGAAACTCGCCACGCTCGCGAGTCGGCCCGCGTCGCCGCCGCTCTCGACCCAGCGCTCGGCGCCATTGAGAAAGGTGTCCGCGATGCTCTGGTATGCGCCGCGGCTGAAGATCAGCGTGACGTTGACGTTGATGCCCTCGGCGAGCAGCGCTTCGATGGCGGGCAGGCCTTCGGGCGTGCCGGGCACCTTGATCATCAGGTTGTCGCGGCCGACCGCGTTCCACAGCCGGCGCGCCTGCACGACCGTGCCTCGAGTATCGCGAGCAAGGCTGGGCATGACCTCGAGGCTGACGTAGCCGTCGAGCTTGTTGCTCATCTCGTACACCGGGCGCAGGGCATCCGCGGCTTCCTGGATATCGACCAGCGCGAGGGCCTCATAGAGCTCCGACGCGTCCTTGCTTTCGTCGGCGACGAGGTCTTCGAGAACGTCGCCGTAGTCGTCGCTGCCCGCGATCGCCTTCTTGAAGATGGCGGGGTTGGACGTCATGCCGCGGACGCCCTCCTCGACGAGCTTGGCGAGCTCGCCACTGCGGGTCATGCCGCGTCGGATGTAGTCGAGCCAGATGGATTGCCCTTGCTCCGCCAGTGCCTCGAATGGATTCATCGCGTGCGCCCTTCTGCGTTCGGTGTATGCCAACCGGCATCATTGTCCGCAAGGCCGCGGCACGGCCCGCGCGCACAAGCACGGTCGCCACGTGCGGCCGCAAAAATCATCGTCTCGACGGTTCCGAAGATCGTCGTTGACGCCCGCACTTCGCACCCACGCGCCGCGAGTCGAGCGCGCCCCTGGTATCGTTGCCGCCGATGGCGACCGACGAGTTCCGCCGACTGCTCGAGCAGCGCATGGCCGTCGACGACGCGGCACAGCGCACGGCGATCGACGACAAGATTCGCGAACGCTACGAACGGGATCGAGCGGTGCTGATCTCGGACATGTCCGGCTTTTCCCGGATCACGCAGGAGGAGGGCATCCTGCATTTTCTCGAGCTGATCCACCGGATGCACCTGCTGGCGCTGCCGATCATCGAGGCGCACGGTGGACATCTGGTCAAAGCCGAGGCGGACAACTTGTACGTGATGTTCGATGCGGTACAGACCGCGGTGCAAACCGCAGTGGCGTTGCAGGACGCCTGTCGCGATGCGTTCTCCGGCAAGCGGGCGAACGACACATGTGCGCTCGGGATCGGCATCGCGTGGGGGAGACTGCTCGACCTCGATGGGCATGACTTCTTCGGCGACCCGGTCAACCTGGCCTCCAAGCTCGGTGAGGACCTCGCCAGCGGCGGCGACCTCCTGGTGACCAAGGCTGCCGCTGCGCACATGGAAATCCCGCCGGGCTGGGTCGCCACGGCGCGGATGGAGCGGATTTCGAACATCGACATCGAGCTCGTCGAGCTCACCCGACAGTGACGCCATGCAGGTCTATCTCGTTCCGGGCTTCTTCGGGTTCTCGCGGCTCGGCGGGTTCTCCTATTTTCATCGCGTGTCGGACACGCTGCGACGCGCCTTGGGCGAGCGCGGTATCGATGCCGAGATCATCGAGGTCGACACGATGGCGACCAGCTCGATTCGACGCCGAGCGCTCGCGCTGTGCAACCTCGTCGAGGAGCACAACGGGCTCGAGCACGACCAGCTGCACTTCGTCGGTCACAGCACCGGCGGCCTCGACATCCGGTTGGCGCTCACGCCGGGCGTGGTGCTCGACCCCGGGCCGATCGAAGACCACATCGCGGAGCGGACCCGCAGCGCGATCACGCTGTCCACACCGCACTTCGGCACGCCGCTGGCCAACTTCTTCGCCAGCCTGCAGGGGCGCAACCTGCTGTATGTGCTGACGATGTTGGCGACGAGCCGCCCCGGTCGCATGGGGCTGTCGGCCAGCGCGCGGCTGCTCACCAAGCTCGCGCGTTTCGACGACCGCTTCGGCATGCGCGACACGTTGCTCGACAGTCTCGCCGACCGACTGCTCGCGGACGTCGGTCGCGACGAGGGCCACGCCGTGTTCGAGTTTCTCTCGGAGGTCTCCGCGGACCAGGGCGCAATGGTGCAGCTCACCCCCGAGGCGATCGATTTGTTCAACGCGGCGGTCCCCGATCGCGGGGGGGTCGATTACACGAGCTACGTTTGCGCGGCGCCGCCGCCTTCGCGACCCAAGCTCACTCGCGACGTCTACAGCATGGTCTCGCGCGCCGCCTTCTCGCTGAGCTGGACCGTGGCGAGCAAGGAGCATCGCCACTATCCGTACCCGAGTCCGGCGTACGAGCTCGAGTCGCAGATCCGCAAGGCATTGCCGTTCTCGCTCGATCCGGGCACCAACGACGGCATCGTGCCCACGCTGTCGCAGGTCTGGGCCAAGCTCGGCGGCGTCTACGTCGGGGACCACCTCGACGTCGTGGGGCAGTTCCCCCACTACGAAAACGGCGAACGCTACGCCGGCTGGCTCGACAGTGGGGCGGCGTTCGACGACCGGCGCTTCACCGAGTTGTGGGAGTCGGTCGCCGCCAACATCGCCGACGCGGCGGGCTGAGCAACCCGAAGCAGTTGCCGCTCGCGGCCGGAGGTTCCCGAGCCAGTGTTCCCGGGAGCGGTCCAGCGAAATTCGCAGCGGGTCGGAAACCTTCGAGGGGCTGGTGTCTCACTCGGCGTCAGGGGGCTCGCGTTTGGGGGACGAGCCACCGCGACCGATCCGATTCGGGTTGGAGGGGGATAGGCAGATGCGCGAGAGCTCGAGGCTCGCGGCACGTGCGGGGCTCGTGCCGCTTTCGGTCGTCGTTTTCACGGTTGGATGCGGGGGACAGGCCCCACCGGGCGAGGGCGGGACGGACTCGGCGGGGCCGGGCCTGACCGGGCCGGCGGCCACCGAGGGGGACGACGCCGACGACGATGACTTCGACGACGACGACGGCGGGCCAGGCATCGATCTGGGCGGCGCGGACGACGGCATCGGGCCGCCCGAGGCGTGCACCGAGGACCCGCCCGCTCCGTTCCAGGTCCCGACCGATCCGACGTGCGAGACCGAGCCGCAGGTCGGTCAGTTCACCCCGGTCATCGAGTGGACGAAGTACGAGTGGACCACGACCCCGACGTCGCGGAGCAGCGTGACGACGCCGGTCGTGGCTCAGATCAGCGACGACAACTTCGACGGGACGATCGACGACAACGACACCCCGGACATCATCTACGTCACCTACGAGACCTCGGGCGTGCTTCGGGCCGTCTCGGGTGACGGCGGCACCGAAGTCCTGAGCGTGTCGGTCGGAGGCTTCAGCCGAGAGACGAGCATCGCGGCGGCAGACATCGACGGCGATGGCATCGTCGAGATTCTCGGGATCAACAGCAGCAAGCAGGTCGTGGCGCTCGAGCACGATGGCACGGTCAAGTGGACCTCCGCCGGTCTTGGTGGCCACTTGGCGACCTACGACAACGCACCCGCTGTCTCGGACATGAACGGCGATGGTGTGCCGGAAATCATCGCGGGACGGGCGATCCTCGACAACTTCGGCAATTTGATCGCGGCCGGGGAGCACGGCACCGGATCGGGCAGCGGCAACAACAGCGTCTCCCTGTCCTTCGCGGTAGACGTCAACGGCGATGGGCAGCAGGAGGTCGTCGTCGGCAACGCGCTGTACCGCATGGACGGGACGGCGATTTGGTTCAATGGCGAGCCGGACGGGTATCCCGCCGTTGCGGACTTCGACCTCGATGGCACGCCGGAGATCGTCGTGGTCTGGAACCACAACATTCGGTTGCAGAGCAGCGTCGACGGCTCCGTGCTGTGGAGCGCCTCGGTGCCCGGTGGAAACGGTGGCCCGCCCACCGTCGCGGACTACGACGGCGATGGCTTTCCCGAGATCGGCATCGCAGGCACGAGCACGTACACCGTGTGGGAGGGCGATGGTACCGAGCTGTGGTCCAATCCTACCCAGGATGGCAGCTCCGGCATCACCGGCTCGGCCGTGTTCGACTTCGAAGGCGACGGCGTCTCGGACGTGGTGTACGCCGACGAGACGCGCCTTTGGGTCTACGCCGGACACAATGGCGCGGTGAAGCTCGAGTTCGAAGAACACTCGAGCGGGACCCGGGTCGAGTATCCGATCATCGCCGACGTGGATGGCGACGACGAAGTCGAGATCGCCTACGTCAACGAGGCCTACAACGGCGGCATTCGAGGGCTGACCGTGATCGGCGACGCCAACCACAGCTGGCAACCGGGGCGCAAGATCTGGAATCAGCACGCCTATCACATCACCAACGTGGCCGACGACGGCACGGTGCCCGCCGCAGCTGCGGAGAACTGGCTGACGTACAACAACTTCCGCTCGGGACACACCGGGCCCAACGACGGCCTGAAGATTCCGGCGGTGGAGTTGTTCGGCGAGGACCCGTGCGGGGACGCGTGCATCGATCAGCTACGAACGATCTACTTTCAGATCGGCAACGGTGGCGCCGGGCAGCTCTCCACCCCGGTCGACGTCGATGTCTACGGCGTGGCGGAGGACGGCACCGAGACGCTGATCGAGACGCTCTCGTTTGCGCCGCCGCTCGACGCGGGCACGACGACCGACGCGATCGGCGTGACCGTCGATCCGCTCGAATACGTCAGCCTTCGCGCTGAACCGACGGTGGACGAGCTGATCTGCAACCTGACCCTCGCCGAGCTCGAAATTGCGGTGCCGGAGTGTCCAACGTGGCCGCCTGCGGGATAGCCGCGTCGATCCTGTAGTCGAGCCCGCAAACCTGGCGATAAAACAGCGTTCTCGGGCGGCGAGTGAACCGCCGCATACGTTCGCGCACATAAGGATACATGCCATCGGGTTGGGAAGCATGGCGCACGGCAGTTGTGGGGCTCGGGCTTTCGCTGGGCACCGCCGCGTGCACGGTCGAGGACATCGAGACGCTCGAGGCCGAGCCGGAAGCGGAAACCGAGTTCCGCGATCTCGTGCTGGTGGTCGAGCCGGACGTCGCGCAGATCGACGCCCCGCTCCCTGCGGCACCCTGCTCGATCAAAGTCATCGGACAGACGACCTACGACATCGAGACCAACTACCTGCCGCGCACGGTGTGGTGTGAAAACGGTGGCGCCGACTTCGAGGCGCTCAAGGCCCAGGCGATCGCCGCCCGATCGGTCGTGTACTACGAGCACGAGCTCGATGGATCGATCTGCGACAGCCAGAGCTGCCAGCATGCGTCGTGCAAGGGCTCGGCCGCGGAGACGCTGGCCGACGTGCCGCAAGAGGTCTTCGACGCCGTCAACGCGACGTCGGGCATGTACCTCAAGTACGACGACATCCTGACCTACGCGTTCTACGTCGCGGGCAGCAAGGAGTTCCACGGCAACACGTGCGTCGGGGAAGAGGGTGGGGCGCCCACCGAGAAGTGGGTCACCTACAACAACGGCAAGGACGGCACGTCGGTCGAGCAGACCAAGCTCGGGTCGGTCTTCGAGCCCAGCGATCGGGAATACGGTCAGAACCGCGGCTGCATGTCGCAGTGGGGATCCCGGTGCCTCGAAGAGTCGGGCGGCGACACGCTCGACATCCTGCAGTTCTACTACGGCAAGGACATCGAGATTGCCCAAGCCAAGGGCGAGTGCGTCGACGACGACGCTGACCTCGGCGAGGGCGAAGAGGCCGAGTGCGGCGACAATATCTGCAGCGCGAGCGAGAACGAGGACCGCTGCCCCGAAGACTGTCAGCCGTGCGACTCGATCGCGGACGACACCGACACCGTGATCGAGGAGTCGAGCGAATGCTTCTCCCGCACCGGTGACGAAGAGTACTGGCGCGTCGAAGAGGAGGGCCACGGCGGCTCGATGCTGTGGACCAAGTCGACCGAAAACGACGGCTACAACATCGGAACCTGGCGCTTCAACTTCGACGAGGCGGGCGAGTACCGGGTCGAGGTCTACATCGAAGAAGGCTTCGCCGAGGAGGATCGCGCGCGCTACCTGATGACGCACGACGGCGAAGAGACCAACCTGCGGCTGGACCAAGGCCGGGCCAAGGGCTGGGTCGTACTCGGCGACTTCGAGTTCGAGGCGGGCCACAAAGACCAGAGCCTCAAGCTGACCGACCTTACCGGCACCTCCGGGCGAACGGTGGTCTTCGACGCGGTCCGCGTCACCCCGATCGACCTCGTGACGGGCGGCGGCAAGTACGACGACGTCAACACCGGAAGCGGTGGCCGCGGGCAAGCCCAGGGCTGCTCGATGGGTGCCGATGCCGGCCCGCGCGGCGGACTGTTCGCGCTCGGCCTTCTCCTCGTCGGTCTCCGTCGTCGCCGGCGCTGAGCCTCTGATACGGTCCCGAGCCGTGAGCGGATCGGTGACCATCGAGGTACCCGTGGCCTGGGGTGACATGGACGCCTTCGGCCACGTCAACAACGTCGTGTACCTGCGCTGGTTCGAGTCCGGGCGGATCGCGTTCTTCGAGCGCGCCGATGTTCCGCATCGCGACGTCGCGGAGGCATGCGCTCCAATTCTCGCGAGCACCACGTGCAATTTCCTGCGCCCGCTCCGCTACCCGGATACGGTCGACGTTCACACCTCGATCGCGAAGATCGGCACCAAGAGCTTCACGATGCGCTACCAGATCGTGAGCCGAACGCTGTCTGCGCCCGCGGCAGAGGGGCAAGGGGTGATCGTCTGGTACGACTACGCAAACGAAGCATCCGCGCCGATCCCCGACGATCTGCGTGAGCGGCTCGCGGCCTACTGCGACTGACTCGCGATTTTTTTTGCGACCGGGCGGAACGCTCACCGGCCGCGCGGTACTGGGCCGGCACCGGTCATGCCCGATCGCGCCTCGACCCTGGATCACCGTGCGTGGTCTGCACAGCTGCGGCAGCTCGCTCTGCAGCGAGAACCGGCTGCCTTTGCCGCGGTCGCGACGAGTACCCTGGCCCAAAATACAGGGGCCGCTCGCGTGCACTGCTTGTTTCACGACGCCGAGGCGCGCGTGTTGTGGCGGATGGAGGGCTCGACCGATGGTCCCGAGCTGCCGGCCGATCGAGGTCTCGCGGGCTGGGCAGCGACCACCGGGCGATGGCAGGCAAGCCCCCGTTTTGGCGAGGACTCGCGCTACGTCCGGGCGATCGACGACCCGGCCGGCAGCCCCGACGAGCACGGTGTGGCGCTGCCCGTTGCTGTCGCGGGCCAGCCGGTCCACGCGGTCTTCGTCGTCGTGTGTTCGAGCGCCGCGCCGGCGCTGAGTGCCGAGCAGTGCGAGTCTTTGCAGGGCTGGGCCCGAATGGTCGCTCCGCTGTTGGTGGCGTTCGACTTGGAGTCCCGCGAGGTTTCCTCCGCATACGAGGGTCCGTTCCGGCCTCGAGCCGTGGAGGCACATCGCGACCGCCTGTTTCGCGGCGCGCCGCTGCGCGAGCCGCCCGCGTGGACGCAGGCCGCCTACCGGATGACGCTGCTTTGCCTGCTCGTGGCCGTCACACTGCTCGGGGTCGAGCGCGTCGACGTGCACGCACGCGGACACGCGGTGGTCATTCGCCCCGGATCGACTGACCTCACCGCGGTCGAGCCGGGCACGGTGACCGCGGTCCACGTCGTACCGGGACGTCGGGTTGCGACCGACGAGTTGCTCGTCGAGCTCGATCCGCGGGCCGAGCAGGCTGCCCTCGAGGCGGCCCGGGAGGCCCGGCGTCAGGCTGTCATCACGCGGCTGTCCACGCCGGATGCTCCTGGAGCGGCAGAACGGGTTGCCGAGACCACCGCGCAGATCGAAGCCGCGAAGGCGGCCCTCGAACAGCGCCGCGTGCGGGCGCCCTTTGCCGGGGTCGTGGGAGACGTCCGCATCCGCGTGGGGCAGGCAATGGCCGGTGGTGACACGGCAGTGACGCTGCTCGACCCCGAAGGGCCGATCGAGGTCCGCGCGTTTGTCCCCGCCGCCGATCGGCCTGCCTTGGACGCGGGTCAGGCGATGTTGCTCGACCTCGACGGCTTCGCGGACGTTCCGACCGCGATGCCGATCGCCGCCGTGAGTAGCGAGGGCGTGGGCGCCAGCGAGGTTGCGCGTTGGCTCGGGCGCGAGCGCGCCGACGCGATGCCGCTTCAGGGGGGCTCGTGGGTCATGGTCTCCGCGCGCGTGCCTTCGGCGTCGTTCGAGGCCCACGGCACCACCTTTCGCTTGCACGAAGGCATGACGGGGACCGCCGAAATCCGGCTGGACTCCAAGCCGCTCGCCTTTGTGTTGTTTCCCGACGTCGAGGAGTGGATCGCGGAGCATGACTGGTTGTGAGCCCAGCGGCGGGGCCCTGCCGCGTCCCCGTAGGCAGATCCCCTTCGTCCAACAAATGGAGGCGGCCGACTGCGCAGCGGCGTGTCTCGCAATGGTGCTTGCCTACTGGCGCTGTGAAGTCGCGCAAGAGACGTTGCGCAACGAGATGGGGATCGGGGGCGATGGCGCGAGCGCCAGCCGGATCCTCGAGCTCGCCGGCCGCTATGGCCTCGCCGCACGGGGACTCCGGGTCGAGGTGGAGGATCTTCGTACCCTTCCTCGGGGAACGGTGCTCCACTGGGAGTTCCGCCACTTCGTCGTGCTCGATCGCGTGACGCGAAACGGAGTCGTCGTCGTCGACCCAGCGGGCGGCCGTCGAGTCGCCACCTTCGACGAGGTCGATCGAGCGTTCACCGGCGTGGCCCTCGCGTTCGAGCCGACCCGCGCCCTCCTTCGGCGGACGCGGCCCAAGCAGGTCGTCTGGCCCTACATTCGCAGGCTGTTCGGCGACCGCGCCATCGTCGGGCGACTGGTTGCGATGTCGCTCGTGCTGCAGACGCTCACGGCGATCTTGCCCGTCGTCATCGGCGTCGTGGTGGATGACGTCATCCCTCGTCGCGACATGGACTTGATGCAGACGCTCGTGGTCTTGGCGGTGAGCGCTGCACTCATGGGGGCCACGGCCACCCTCGTTCGATCGCACTTGCTCGTGACGCTACGGACGCGACTCGATCACCGCATGACGCTGGACTTCATGTCGCATCTGGTGTCGCTGCCCTTCGGGTACTTTCAGCGCCGCTCCACCGGCGACCTCATGCTGCGGGTGAGCAGCAACGCGACGGTGCGAGAGTTTCTGACCTCCAATGCGCTGTCGTCGCTGCTCGACGTCTCCTTCGTCGGGCTCTACATCGTGTTGATTGCCGCGATTGCGCCGTCGATGGCGTTGGTCGTGCTGGGGCTTGGTGCCGTTCGGGTCTTGACGTTGATCAGCGTCTACAACGCGAATGCGGAGCTGATGGCGACAGAGCTCGAAGCGCGGGCGCAGGCGCATGGCCAGCTCGCCCAGCTCGTCGCGGGTATCGAGACGCTCAAGTTCGCCGGCGCGGAGCAACGCGCGGTGGGCCAATGGATGGGGCACTACACCGCCGAGCTCAACGCAGGGGTTCGGAAGGGACGCCTCGCCGCATGGGTCGAAGCGGCGCTGCACGGTCTGGGGGCGGTGTCACCACTGCTCGTGCTCGGCTGGGGGGCCTACCTCGTCGTGCAGGGCGGGATGTCGCTCGGCACCGTCATCGCCGTCGGGGCGCTCGCGGGCGAGTTCTTTCGCCCGCTGGCGGCCTTGGTCGCCTCGGGACTCAAGCTCTCGGAGCTCCGGAGCTATCTAGAGCGCATGGAAGACGTGCTCACCGCCAAGCCCGAGCAGGAGCACCGACAAACACGACCGGCGCCTCGCATTGCGGGGCACATCTCGCTCCGCGGTGTGACGCACCGGTATCGTCCCGACGGCCCTTGCGCGATCGCAAACGTCGACCTGGACATCGCGCCGGGGCAGACCGTCGCGATCGTTGGGCCCTCGGGCTCGGGCAAGACGACATTGGCGAGGGTGATGCTGGGCTTTTGTCGCGCGAGTGAAGGCGACGTCCGGATCGACGGGCACTCGGTCGCCGAGTTGTGCACGGCTTCGTTGCGGGCGCAGGTGGGGGTCGTGCCCCAGCAGCCGTATTTTTTCGGTACTTCGATCCGAGACAACATCGCGCTTTCGGCCCCCGGAGCCGGCCTCAGCGACGTGGCTGCGGCAGCTCGGATCGCTTGCATCGATCAAGACATCACTTCGACGCCCATGCAGTACGACACCGTCTTGGCCGACCGCGGGGAGTCGCTCTCTGGTGGTCAGCGCCAACGGCTTGCGATCGCGCGAGCGGTGGTGCACCGGCCTTCGATCCTTCTGCTCGACGAGGCCACGTCGGCCCTGGACACTGAAACGGAGGCTCGCGTCACCCAAAACCTCGATCGCCTGCGCTGCACGAGGATCGTCGTGGCCCATCGCCTCAGCACGATCGTGCACGCGGACGTGATCGTCGTGATGGACGGCGGCCGCATTGTCGATGCGGGGCGGCACCAGGAGCTCCTCGGACGGGGGTCGGTGTATCGGCGCCTCGTCGGGCATCAGGTCGAAGTCACGGGCCCGCGAGGGGGCGCATGAAGGCCGGGATCGGTCTCGCGGTCCTGCTCGTGGCCGGCTGCGGGTCGACGTCGGCCGAGCCTGAGCCGCCGGTGGTCGTCGACGAGGCGCCACGGCCGGACACGGCGGAGTCGCCCGAGCAGGAGCAGATCATCGGGCTGGTCCTCCCGCGCTGGGAGGTCGAGCTCGTCACCGTCGCGCCGGGGCGCATCGAGCAGCTGCCCGCAGGGCCGGGTCTCGAGGTTGAAGCGGGCCAGGTGGTTGCTCGCCTCGGCAATCCGATGCTCGAGACGGCCCGCGACGAGGCCAAAGCCCGGCTCAAGGGGGCCCGGACCGAGGTCGAGCTTCGCCGCCAGGATCGACGGTGGGCCCGCGATCGCGCCGAGCAGGTCGAGGCTCTCGGCAACGTTGCGAGCACCGACGAACGGCGCCAGGCGGTCCATCGGCGCTCGCGGGCCGAAGTGGAGACCCTCGGCGCCCGAGCTGCCGTCGAGGCGACGCGCCATCAGCTGCGTGCTTCTTCCAACCAACTCGAGGCGCTGGAGCTGCGTTCGGAACGCGACGGCGTCGTGAGCCGAGTTCACCGAGCGCGGGGCGACTGGGTCGAGGTTGGGCAGCCGCTGGTACGGATCATTTCGCATGACCTGGCGGTGCGCACGGCCGTCGACGTCGCTCGGGCCACGTGTCTGGCTCCGGGCGTCGAGGTGCCGGTTGTTGCCGAGGTCACCGGCGACACCCTCACGATGACCGTCGAGCGGATTGCACCGGAAGTCGATGCTGCGGGCATGGTGATTGTGGAGGGCACGCTCCCGCCGTCCACCGATGCCGACCGCGTTCGTCCGGGCATGTTGGTCGACGTTCGCTTGCTCACCGACGCGTCTGAATCTTCGGCGCGTTTTTGTCCGCCGTAGGCGGAACATCCCCGGCGCCCGCGGTACGGGCACCGGCGTCCATGCTGTCCCCCTCCTTCGGTCATCTGCGTCCTCCCGACATCGACGTCATTCGCATCGACCACATCAACTACGCGGTCGCCGATCTCGAGGCGACGATGCAGAGCTACCTCGCGCTGCTCGGCGGCATCGCGCTCGACCCGACGACGGGGCAAAGGCTCGCGCGGTGGCGCGGCGCCGAGGCACTCGAAGTGGGGCAGACGATCTACGCAGCCGTGGAAACGCCTCCTCTCGTCTACGTACTCACCCAAGGAACCGATCCCAGCTCTCCGGTGGCCCAGTTCGTCGAAGAGCACGGCAGCGGGATCCATCACATCGCTTATTTGGTCGATGACGTGCACCGGGTCGCGCGCCAGCTCGCAGACCAGCCGGTCGAGCTGCTCACGGACGTGATCAGTTCCGAGTGCACGCAACAGGTCTTCTGCCGAACGGGGCCGATGATCTGGGAGTTCATCGAGCGCGACCAGCCGCACTTTCGCCTGCCCGCGATCCGCAAGGCGTTCGAACAGGTCGAGTCCGACGCTCTGACGCCGGACGCCCCTCAGCTTTCCACCCTCGGCTCGAGCAATCCCGCCCGAGTCGCGACTCCATTCAAGGAAGAAACACGATGAAACGACAGAACAATCGTCACAACGAAACCGCAACTCAACGTCAGGACAGCAAGCTGAGCGCCGAGGAGCTCCGGCAGGCCAACGGAGGCTTTGGCTGGCCGCTGCCCCCGCTGCCCACGCTTCCGCCCATGCCGGGCCTTCCGCCCATCTTCATGGGCTGAGTTGACGGCTTCGCGCCCGTCCTCGCGAGAGGGCGGGCGCGCTCCTTCTGACGGAGTACGAACCGATGCACCCCGGATTTCCCGAGCAACTCCAAGCGCTGGTCCAGTACGCCTACGCGCGCAGCAACTACTATCGACGGACGCTCGCTCGTCCGGACGGTCGCTGTTCGCAGGTCCGGAACGCATCGGACTGGGCCGAGCTGCCCACGGTGGACAAGGCGCAGCTCCGCGATCTGCTGCAATTCGTCGTACCCGACTTCGATCTCTCCCAGTGCTTCTCGGTCGCGACCTCCGGCACGAGCGGCGAGCGAGCGCAGATGGTGCTCGACTCCAACCGACGCGACTCCGACCAGCGTGCCTTCATGCGGCACATGGAGGCCTACGGCCTCGACGACTTTTCGCACCGCCACATCGTCTTGTTGACGATCGCGCCCGGAGACGAACCCATCGAGGACGGCGGCTTGCCCCCGGAGCTGGGCAAGCTCACTGTGGTGCACCCGTTCTCGACCGGCTGGGAGGGCTTTGGTGCCGCCTGGGATGCCTTGGAGGAGCTCGCTCCCGACGTGTTGTTCGGCAACCCAACGTGTCTGCGTCGGATGATCGAGACCGGCAGCGCGGCTCGTGGCCGGGTACGCCCGCGCTTTGTGGTCACGCTCGGCGAGGTCCTGGGCGTTCGCACCCGCCAAGTGGTCTCGGAGTTCTTCGACTGCCCGGTGTACGACGTCTACGGCTCGGTCGAGCTCGGCAACCATCTGTGGGAGGACCCCCAGACCGGCTACTACACGCCCGACGCCGACGCATGGTTTGCCGAGGTCCTCGATGCCGATGGTCGCGCCTGCAATCCCGGCGAAGCGGGAGAACTGGTGGTCACGTGCCTGGCCAACCGTGTCGTGCCGATGATCCGCTATCGGACCGGCGATCTCGCGCAGCTGGCCGACGTCCCTCAGACGTTTGGACGGCCGGTCATCGAGCGGATCGACGGCCGCCGACTCAGCTTTGTGACGACGCCGCGAGGTGCGCTGGTCAGTCCGCGCTCGATCCACGACGTCGTCGACCGCCCCGACATCGCCGACTTCCGCGTCGAGCAACGCGAGACCCACGAGGTCCGCGTCTTTATCGTTCCCGGTGATGCGTTCGGAACGCATACGAGGGACGCACTGACGGCCGGCTGTCGCTCGCTGTTCGGCGATGTGATGAGGGTGTCGATCGAGGAGCGCGACGGACCTCTCTTTGTCCCCGGACTGGCCGGAAAGCGCCAACACGTGTGGTCGGCCCTGGAGGATGCCCGCCGATGAGCCAGGTGGCTGAGCTGCACGAGCTCTTGGCACGGCTTCGGGCCGATGGGGTCGTGCTGCATCGCGACGACGAGGGGGTCTGCGCCGAGGGGCGCACCGATCTACTGGACGATGCCACGCTGACCGAGCTTCGCGGGTGCCGACCGCAGATTGAGGCGTTGCTCGATCGACTCGGGGCGTCGAGCAGTGATGACGCGCGAGTGGTCGAGTCCTACGTGCAGCAGGGTGCGCGGCTGTCGTCGGGCCACGAACGGATCTGGTTGCTGCACCAGACCGCGCACGACACCGCCGTCGCGAACGTGGTGCGGGCGTACGACTTCGAGGGCCCACTCGATCCTGCGCGCCTGCGGGCCGCGGTCGAGTGCGTTGTCGAGCGGCACGCGGTGCTCGGCCTACGCTTCGAGAGCAACGACGGCTCGCCGCACGCGCGGTGGGATGCCGGCCCTCGGGTCGACTTCGCGACCGTCGACCTGCGTTGCGAACCAGACAGATCCGAGCGGGTGGCGCGGTGGGTCGACGAGATCGCGTGCGAGCCGGTGCCGCTCGACGCGGGACCTCGAGTGCGGATGCGGCTCGTACAGCTCGAGGCCGAACGATTCGTGCTCGTCGTTTGCGCGAGCCATATCGCTTGGGATGGCGAGTCCTGGCAGGTGTTTGCCTCTGAGCTTTCCGTCGCCTACGCCGGGGGGGCGCTTGCGCCGGCTGAGTCGTTGGCGATCGACGACGGCGCACGGCATGCGAAGTGGGGGCGGTCGGAGGCCGCCGGGCGTGCTCGATCGTACTGGCGTGAGGCGCTGCGCGGCCTGCCCCGCACGACGCTGTTGCCTACGACCGAGCGCAGGGACGCAGGCGGCGATCGGGGGCGCTTCGAGCGATTCGCCGTCGAAGCGGAGGTGGAGGCCCGTATCGAGGCACTCGCCCGCCGCGAGGCCACCACGCCGATGGCGGTCGCGCTCTCGGTCCTCGCAGTGGTGCTGGGGCGCTACGCGGGCCAGACACGCATCGTCGTCGGAGTCCCGTGTGCGGCACGAGATGCGCGCCACACCGGTGCGATCGGCATGTTCAGCAACACGCTGCCAATCGTCGTCGACTTCGCCGACGATCCGTCCCTCGCAACGCTGACGCGGCGAACCGGACGCGCGGTCGTCGAGGGCCTCGAGCACCAGCTGCTGCCGATCGATGAGGTCGAGGCGCTGCGGCGAGGAGAGTCCAGCGGCCCATCGTTTCGCGTGATGCTCGGTTGGCATCCCGAGCCTCCCGTGCCGCAGCTCCCGGGCGTGGACGCGAGGCTTCGCCCCCTGCGCGAGGTGTCCACGGCGTTCGACCTTGCGTTGGTGGTCGAACAGGGCAAGCGCGAGCGGGTGTGGTCGTGGCTTCGACGAGCGGATCGATACGAAGACGTCATTGGACGAGGGCTCGCCGACGCGTTCACGACCGTGCTCGCCGTGGCCACCGCGACCCCCGAGCGTCCGCTGTCCGGGATTGGTCTCCGGCCCGAGCCGGACTGGTCGATGGAACCCGGCCCTGAGCTCGCACTCGAGGGAGCGGCACCCGCGACGGTCCTCGAGGCCCCAGCCGACCGCTTGGCCGTGGTCGACGAGCACGGCCATCGGGCGGCAATCGGGGGGCTCGGACGGCTCTGTCGTCGCTCCGACACGGGTGGCCCATGGCGGGCGTGCGGCTGGTGGGGCCGACGTCTCGACGACAGGCGCGTCCGAATCGCGGGGCGATGGGATCGCCGACAGGTGGTGGAGGGCGTTCCCATGGCAGCCGATGCGGCCAACCAAGCCTCGGTAGGGCCCGCGCCGGATCGTGTGGCGACGCGGCTCGATCGTGAGGTGCTTGCGCTTTGCCGAGACGTGCTTGCAGATGCGACGCTCGGCCTCGACGACGACCTGTTCGAGCGCGGAGCGCAGTCGTTGTCGCTGGTCCGCCTCTCGATGCGGATTCAACGACACTTCGCGGTGTCGCTCGAGGTGGGGGCGCTGTTCGACCGTCCGACCGTCGATGGGTTGGTCGACTTGGTCGCAGCCGCAGCCGAGCGCGCGCTCGAGGACGCTGGCCACGCCGCACTGGTCGAGGGGGTCGCGGCGATGAGCGAGGCCCGCATGCAGACCGAGCTCGCAGACATGGGGTGGGCGTGATGCAGCAGACAGCCCGGCGCTTGCTGCCGCACCTCCAACCGAGCCACGCAGATCGTGGTGGTTGGTCGGGCCGGGTGACGCGGGCGCTCGCCGGAACGCCCGAGCTCCACGCTGCGGTGGCGGCGGAGCTCGACGAGGGCAGGGCGTCCGCGGAGCAGCGCGCCCGACTCGAGGCGGCGCGGCTGATGTGGGGCGGACCGGCGCCGGCGATTCCCGGGCCGGACCGGCTGCCGCAATGGTTCCTCGATCCCTGGTGGATCATCAGCCCCCACCCCGATGACGCCGCGTACTCCCTCGGTGGCTCGCTCGCACTGCGTCGGGCGCTGGGCCTGCCCACCGTGATCGACGTCGTATTTGGGCGAAGCTCGCACGCGGTCGACGGGATCTCGGGCTGGAGCTCGTACGAGATCACCGAGCTGCGTTGCCGCGAGGAGCGGTGGTTTTCCGACCATATCGGCGCCCACTCGCGCATTGGGCCGCTGCCGGACCTCTTGCTGCGGACCCCCGATGCGCGAACGCGGATGCATACCGGCGAGCCGCTCGACGCGACGCTGGTGGCGGCGGTGGAGGCCCGGGTTCGCTATGGCGTAGCCCGCGACGGGTACTGGGTACTTGCTCCCATGGCTGCGGGACTGATGCCGGACCACGCACTCGTTGCCGCCGCGGTGTGCTCGACCGTTCCCGACGGTCGCCTGCTCGTCTACGAGGATCTCCCGTACGCGCGCTTCGTCGAGGGGCGCGCCAAGGGGCTGGACATGTACGCCGACCGGGGGCGCCGGCTGGCGCCGGTCGATGTGGACGTCACGTCCGCGTTCGAGGAAAAGATGGACAACCTCACTTTGTATCGCTCGCAGCTGCACCCCGACGTCCCAGGTCTCATCCGCGAGGCGGCAACGCGATTCGCCGAGCGAGGTGGGCCGCAGTACGTCGAGCGAATCTGGGAGGTTGAGCGATGAGCATAGAGCTTCTCGAGCGGGTCGAGCGGGTGGCGATGGCGCGGTCGGACGCCGTGGCTCTGGCGTCGGCAAGCGAGACGGTGTGCTACGCCGAGCTCGTCGACCGAACGCGACAGCTCGCGGCGGGGCTGCGTGAGCAGGGCGTTGTCCCGGGACAATCCGTTGCAGTCGCGTTGGACAACAGCGTCGAGGCGGTCTGTCTCGCGCTCGCGTGCTGGCGGGTCGGGGTTGTGATGATTCCGGTCGATCCCACCGACCCGCGAGCGCGGATTGAGCAGCTGCTCGCGCCAATCCGTCCGGCGCTGTTCGTCGCGTGCCGCGAGTCCATCGGCCTGGCCCCGGCGGGAGTCCGTGCCCGTGCGGCCGAAGACATCGTGGGCCGCATCTTGCCGAGCGACGATGCCGCTTCGTCACCGCGAGACACGGCGTACGTGCTCTCGACCTCTGGGACCACGGGAACGCCCAAGCGCGTCGAGGCGACGCACGGCAACTTCGAGTATTACCTTCGGGCCGTCACCGAGCGGGTCGGCATCACGTCGCGCGACGTCGTCTCGTGCCTCGATCGCCTCAGCTTCGGGATCTCGATGTTCGAGATCTTCGGGGCGCTGTGGGCGGGGGCAATCTGCCGGCTGTTTGCAAAGCGCGAGCTACTCGACCCCGCCGCGATCGTGGCGCGCTTGGACGGCGTGACGTGTCTGCATGCGGTTCCGACCCTCCTGGGGCGGCTGGTCGACGAACCCGAGTGGAGCAACTCGACGGTCGCACTGCGGCAGGTGTTCGTGGGCGGAGAGCGCGTGCCGCCGGAGCTGGTGCAGGGCTTGCGGGGGCGCCGACCAGACGTGCGCTGTTGGGTGTTCTACGGGTGCACCGAGGTCACTTCGCTGTGCTCGGCTGGCCTGGTCGACACACCGATGCGACCGGGCCAGCTGGGGCCGGCGCTGGCGGGCACCGACGTCGAGGTGCGCACGGAAGCTGGCGGACCGGTCGAACCGGGCGAGGACGGCGAGATCTGGGTCGCGGGTCCCGGGGTTGCGACCGATCGGCTCGTCGACGCACGTTGGTACCGTACCGGCGATCTCGCGCGCGTCGATGCCGACGGCACGGTCTGTCTGCTCGGGCGGGCGGACCAGCAGGTCAAGATCCGCGGTCACCGGGTCGCGGTCGACGAGGTCGAGGCGACGATCTCCGCCCACCCCGACGTGCGACAAGCGGCGGTCGTCGCGAGAGACGGCACGGAGGGCATCGAGCTGTGGGCGTGGCTGGTGGTCGACGCAAACTACGACGCCGTGGCGCGGTGGCTGGCCCAGAAGCTGCCGAGCGCGATGCTCCCGGCGCGGTGGGTGGTCGTCGACCGGTTGCCCACCAATCGCAACGGCAAGGTCGATCGTGCGCTTCTCCGCACGGCGGAGGCTCCCGCCGAGCAAGCGGTCGAACACGTCCCCGATGGTCTGCGCTCGTGGCTCGCCGCGACGTGGGCCGAGGCGCTCGGGCTCGCATCCGTTGGGCCGCGCGAGGACTTCTTCGATTTGGGCGGACACTCGCTCGTCGCGGTGGCGCTGTGCTCCGCGGTCCGTGAGCGGCTCGACTTCGACCTCAGCGTGGCGACCCTGTTCGAGTGCCGCACGGTCGAGCGCGTCGCCACCCACATCGAAGAGCGGGGCTGCGCCCGTCTCCCTTCCCGAGCCAGTCGCGAGAGCGTGCGTTTGTGAGTCGCCCGATGCGAATCGTCCTGACGATGAACTTGCCCTACGTCCGGGTGGACGGCGGTGCCAACCGCATGATGCGGGCGATCGCCACGCGCTTGGTCGGTGCCGGACATCGGGTCACCGTCGTTGCTCCGGCTTCGGCCGAGCTCGAAGTCGGGGATGCGGCAGCAAGCACCGCGGTGGTCGAGCTCGACGGCGTCGTCGTGCATGCCGTCGGTCGCCCTGAGGAGCTGCCGGGGCATCTCGGTGGCGTGCTCGCGCGCGAGTGCCCCGACGCGATCGTGGTGACCTCGGAAGACCCGAGCCAGCGGCTGCTCGAGGTTGCGGTCGAGCACGATGCGTCGCGGACGGCCTACTACGTCAACGGCCTGTTCATGCTGCCGTTCGGGCCCCAGAGCTTCTACCCGGGGCAGCGTCGAACGGAGCTCGTACGACGTGTCGGAACCGTCGTGACGGTCAGCGACTTCGCCAAGGGCTACCTCGAGCAATGGGGTGGCGTGCAGGCCAGTGTGTTTCGGGCGCCCGCGTATGAGCCCGCGACCACTCGAGGATCGATCAGCGGGCGTGTTCTGATGGTCAATCCGTGCCAAGGCAAGGGCATCGAGGTTCTGGTCGGGCTGGCGCGTCGTCGTCCCGAGGTCGGTTTTGTCGCCGTGCCGAGCTGGGGTACGACCCAGGCCGATCGGGAGGTGCTGTCCCGTCTCGCCAACGTCGAGCTCGTGTCCCCCGAAGATCCGGACACGCTCTACCGTCGCGCGTCCGTCGTGCTCGTGCCCTCTCTTTGGCCGGAAACCTTCGGCATGACCGTCGTCGACGCGATGCTGCACGGGGTGCCGGTGCTCGCGAGCGATGCCGGCGCTCTTCCCGAGGCGCTGCTCGGCGTCGACGAGCCGGTGGCCGTGCCGTCGATCGAAGCCTATGCGCAGGAGTTCGACGAGCGTCTGCTACGGCGGGCGCTCACCGC